>MDTB01169203.1_pt1 | contig 14107 bp, 15 predicted proteins | sample 811161 | NCBI WGS metagenome assembly MDTB01 (sample SAMN05326650, study PRJNA326480) | marine metagenome | isolation source: seawater | place: Mediterranean Sea | collected 2009
CTCTTACGCTATATCCATGGTTAAAGCGTCCAACCCCTTGTCTTATAAAGCCACCCCCGTGAGCGAAGCATAAGTTTAAATTTGGCAATTTATCTAATATACCTCCAAAAATAATATTTGCCATAGCAACAGTCGTTTCAAGTGGGTTACCAATAAGATTTCTAAGATGATAATTTTTTAGCCACGAGTTTGCCCTTCCCCTTGTTGGGTGAAAAAATACTAAACATTTCAATTTGTTAGCAGCCTCCAAGACAGGATAAAGCCTATCGTTATCCCAATCCATTCCATTGATGTTTGTTGCAACCATGGCTCCCATCATTTTTTTTGATTGGACACATCTTTCTAATTCATAAATTGATGCATCTGTATCCTGTAATGGTAAAAAACATAGAGCCTGGAACCTTTTATTATCAATATTTGCGTAGTCTGAAATATCATCATTTACATCTATAGCATATGACTTAGCATTGTTTCTATCAAGTTTATGCCAATGCATGAGAGGGCTCATACTTAGAACATGAACATCAACATCTCTTTCACTCATAGATTTTAATCTATCGTGCGGAGTTTCCATTTTTCTAGGCCAAGGTAAAGCCATTGTTTCCCCTCCAAACGATGTTGTGAGTTTATCATTTTGATCTCTATAAAACTCTACACCATGCCAATTCCCACCTTTGTCTGCAACTTTTACAGCCTCTCTTGGTGCGACATGAGTGTGCATATCAATCTTAGTATTCATTGTTAAAAACTCCCTTAAAATTTAAATTGATTATCACAAAAACTTATTCTTTCTTTTTGACGATGGTAAAATATTTAGCTTCTTTCTGTATTTAGCAACAGTTCTTCTAGCAATTCTTATATCAAAACCTTCTAATAATCTTACTATCTTATCATCAGATAAAATATCATCTTTTTTTTCATTCTTTATCAATTCTTTTATTCTGTTTTCTATAGTTTTGGATGATATTTCTTCATCGGAGTTTTTCTTAGAAAGGCCTGAGTCAAAGAAATATTTCAATTCAAAAGTTCCTCGGGGTGTTTCAATAAATTTATTTTGGATTGATCTACTTATTGTTGAAATATGTAGGTTTGTAATTTTTGCAATTTTTTCTAAATTTAATGGTTTCATAAAATTAATTCCATTTTCAAGAAAATTGCGTTGTTGAAGCATAACTTCATATGAAACCTTCAATAGTGTTTTTTGTCTTTGAGATATACTTGTTAGTATCATTTTAGCTTCTGTGAAATGACCGTTTAAAGTGTCATTATTTTTTACTTTATTTTGAATTATATCTTTATATGTTTCATCAATTATTATATTGGAAAAATAATTCTGAGTTAATTTTATAGAATACATACCACTTTCGTTTCTTTTAATCACAATATCAGGAGTAATTACTTCCATTGTATCCTTTGAGTAATTAAGTCCTGGTTTAGGGTTACATTTCCTAATTATTTTTATTAAGTCAAAGAGTTCTTCTTTTGTAATTTTCATTATTTGCAGTAATTTTTTAAAATTATCGTCTGCAAGTAATTGGATATGATTAAGTAGATGGATTAGTTGTTTGTTTATTAGACCTTTCTCAGTGAGTTGCAATGTGAGACATTCTTTAAGTGACCTTGAAAAGACTCCCGTCGGTTCAAAACTTTGAAGTTTTGTGATAACTGAGTTATAAAAATTCAGATCAATACCAAGTGTTTGACAAATTCTTCCCTCTTCTTCAGTAATATAACCTGCATCATCGAGTGTATTTATTAAATAATTTGAAACAATCTTTTCTCTTGCATTAAGATTAGAAATAGTAAGTTGATCAATTAGATGCTCTCTTAATGACTTGGAATAACTGACATTATTTATCATGTCTAAATTCATAGAATTTCTAGTATATTTATCTGTAAACGGTTGGACTTGCAAATCGTCCTTTGCTGAAGATTCTTTTTCTATAAGAAGTGGGTTATCTTCTATTTTTTTTTCAAGAAAGTTTTCAAGTTCAGCATTGTTTAGACTCAATAATTTTATTGTAAGCTGAGCCTGTGGGGAAAGACTTTGAACTTGGTTTAATTTAGTTAAATTTATTAGTCCAAGGCTCATAATATCCAACTAAATATTAAAGTCATTGCCTAAATAAACCTTCTTAGCGTCATTGCTTTTTAATATTTCATCAGATGACCCACTTATCAAAATTCTGCCCTCATAAATAAGATAAGCTCTATCAATTAAACTAAGTGTATCCCTAACATTATGATCTGTTATGATAATTCCAATATTGCTATCACTTAACGATCTTATAATTTTCTTAATTTCTTCGATTGCGATTGGGTCAACACCAGAAAAAGGTTCATCCATTAAAATATACTTAGGTTGACTAGCAATAGCTCTTGCAATTTCTACTCTTCTTCTTTCACCTCCTGAAAGGACCCTTGCTGGACTTTTTTGTATTTTCCCAAGTCCAAATATTTCAATTAATTTTTCTAGTTTTATTTTTCTAAGTTTACTGTTTTTTTCGGTGATTTCTAAAACACAATTTATATTATCCGTAACATTCATGCCTCTAAATATCGAAGGTTCTTGAGGCAAATAACTAATACCTAATCGAGCCCTACTATACATAGCTAGTTTGGTAATATCATGCCCATCTAATTTTATTTGCCCAGTATTTGGTTTAATTAGTCCCATAATTATATAAAACAATGTTGTCTTACCAGCACCATTTGGTCCTAATAAACCAATAATCTCACCGGGATTGATCGCCATTGATATATTATTGATTACATTTTTACTTCTATAATCTTTCGCAATATCTTCAATGGTGAGTGCATGGTTTGTCATGAAATTCTCATTTTAATTGTTAGGCGTAATAAATGCCCTTACTCTTTCATCTGATTTCATTGTAATGCGCATTGTATTTAGATCAACTAGCACTTCTTCGGCTTTAATATTATTTCCTTCATTTTTACTAATTAAAACATCTTTCTTTAAAAGTAATGAATTTGATTTTAGATCATATTCTGCAACCTGGCTTGTTATAAGCTGATCATCAAACTCAATTAAAACATTCCCATCACAATATATTCTAGTAATTTCAATATTATTATTTGAGTCAGCCAAATTGTAGTAGAGTTCCATATAATCGGTAGTTAGAACTAGGCTTTCATTTAGGACTCTTACTTTACCTTCCATTATGACCTTATTATCATTATGAATGATTTCAAGAGAGCTCGCCTCGATACTTATTGGAGAGTCATTAAGTTTTAAATAGCTGTGTTGAGATGCAAGTCCATAATTTGGGGTAAAGAGAATTATAACAATCATCAAAGCTAATAATTTTTTTAAGATAATTGGCACGACACTTTATCCTTGAGTTTAAGATTTACACCTTTTGTAAATTTTATTTTATTACCGTTTTCACTTATTACAAATTCTTTCCCTCTAATACAGATATCATTATATTTAACCAAGACTGGGCCAGCACTGCTAATGATTTTTTTAGAGAGATTAATGTCTAAATTTTTTATATACATTATGGGTGTTTGATTTGAGGATATTTCAATATTAGTATTCAGTTTCAGATATTTTCTTTTATTGTCATAGATTGCTGTATCACCAATTATATTCATCTCATATTCATTTCTTAAGAGTAACTTTGTGCTTATTCCTGTAAGTTCTAAGATTTCAGCATTAGCAGACGAATTTATTACTTTTTCTGACTTTATTTCATAAAACTGATTATATTCATCTACCCCAGAAATTATAGAATTCTCAATTTCTATAGTTTTTTCAGATATGTTTATATAATCCTCAGTGTCAGCATTCTGTAAATCCAAAATATTACTAATATTACTGGTATCTGTTTTTTTGATATATTGAGTTAAAATTAGAATAGATATTATTAATAATGATGAATATATTATGTAATTTATAATTTTTACATTTCTTGAGTGTGACTTAACTTTGTTTATTTGATTTGATGATTGTTTATATGCCATTTTTTATCAAACTGAGCATGAAATTAATGATCGAATATATTTTGATTATTCCAACCATTGAGGTCTAGACAAACTTGTGTATTAATAAAATCAAAACAAGACTTTGCAAGTTCCATCCTATCTTCTCTTTGAAGTATTAAATCAAGTTTTTCTTTGATTGTATGCAAATAAAGAACATCATTTGCAGCATATTTCATTTGTTTTTCAGACAAAGTAGAACTTCCCCAGTCAGAACTTTGTTCTTCTTTTGATAATTGTATGCTAAGTAATTCTTCGCATAATGACTTTAAGCTATGTCTATCAGTATATGTTCTTGCTAATTTAGAAGCTATTTTTGTACAGTATATATTATTTATTGTTATGCCAAATGATTTAGATAGTATTGCTACATCAAAACGAGCAAAGTGAAAGAGCTTTTGTTTTTTATGGTCTGATAATAACTTACATATATTTGGGGCTGGTTTTAAATTTTTTGATACTTTTACCAAGTGTGTGTTTTCTCCCCCGTCATTAAGCTGAATTAAGCAAAGTCGATCACGGTGAGGATTAAGTCCCATTGTTTCTGTATCCACTGCTAAAACATTGCCTAATCTTAAGTTACTAGGTAAGTCATTTTCATGCATAAATATTTTTGTTTCTTTTTCCAACAATTAAGCAACCTTTTTCAAATTGAACTACAAAAAACTCTTTTTTAATATTAAATATATATTATATTCTCAATTAATAAAATTAGATAATATAATTGAAATTCTTACTTAGGTCAGTAAAATTAGTATTTCTTCAAAAAATAGTAAAATAATATCTGTATTTGGTGGCAATGGTTTCCTTGGCCGTAACTTGGTGAGAAAGCTAGCAAAAGAAGGATATAGATTAAAAATTGCCACTAGAAATCCTACCACAGCAAATCACTTAGTTGTTTCAGGCAATGTTGGGCAAATTGAAATAATTAAATTAAATATTTATAACAACGATCAGATAAAAGAATTTATCAAGGGCTCGAATTATGTGATTAATTTAATTGGCATACTCAGTGAGTCAAAAAGAAATAAGTTTCAATATATACATCATCATTTTCCAAAATTGATTTCTACTTATTCCAGGGAATTAAAGATAGAGAGATTTATTCACATTTCTGCTCTCGGCTCTGATGTCAACTCTAGTTCTGACTACTCAAAAAGTAAGGCGATGGGAGAATATGCGGTATTAAATGAGAATCCAAATTCAACTATAATCAAACCTTCACTTATATTCGGGTTTGATGATAATTTTTTTAACCAGTTTGCATCAATATTAAATAAATTCCCAGTTTTTCCTCTCTTTGGAAATGGAGAAACAAAATTCCAACCGGTATATGTTCAAGATTTAGTAAATTTAATTACTTTTCACATTCATGATAATGATAAAAAAAATATATACGAGGTGGGTGGAAAGGAAATACTTACTTTAAAAGAGATTATTCAGTTCATTCTAAAAGTGATTAATAGAAGGAGGATTCTTCTACCTATTCCCTTCTCGATATCTAAAATCTTTATTGCCCCTATGCAAATTCTTCCAAAGAAGCCAATAACTTTTGATCAATTGGAGTCTTTGCGCAGTGACAATATACTTTCAAAAAACAATGCAGAAATAGGGGGGCTAGAAGATTATGGCATAATACCAACCTCAATTCAGAATATTGCTCCATTGTATCTTAAACGCTTTACTAATTGACAAATAAAAGAATTAATAGGCTAATAAAAACCCTGTAAGCAACATATGGATAGATTTTTATCCGTTCAATAAATTCAACAATAATAATAATTGATAAATATGAAGCAATAAATGACAATAATACTGATATTATTATTGATATTGTTAAATCAAAACCAACCCCGCCAAATATCTTGAATATTAAGTAAATAAAGCTAGATATCATTATTGGCAGTGACATAATGACTGCAATAATTGAGGACTCTTTTCTTCCAAAGCCAATGAATCTAGATATAGTGATACAAATACCAGATCTGCTAACACCAGGAAATAATGATAAACATTGGAAAATAGCTAGTGCTAAGATATCTGTAAATTTAATGATTTTGAGGGGGGTTTTTCTATTAAAATCTGCAATTAATAGTAAAACTGCAAAAAATAAATTCAGCCATGCTAATAATTGAATATTCTCTCTTATAGATCCCATCAATTCATTATTTAGAAAAAAGTATGCAAGTATTAGAGTTGGAACTGCGCTAATAGTTACTAGGGCAAAAATAGTTCTTTTTGTTAAGAATATATAGTCATCATTCATCCTGATGTTTTCATGAATTCTTATTTTTCTATATAAATAGGTAATAAGAGCAATTAGCGATCCAATATGAAGACTTAGATCAATATCAACATTTTGTTCTAAAGGGCTATAATAATGGATTAAAGTTAGATGTGCTGATGAACTTACAGGAATGAACTCTGTTATTCCTTGAACTATAGATAGTAATATTAGATAATCCCAGTACATTATGTGAGTATATTATGGATTAAGAATTTTAAAAATAATTACATCTATCAAAAGCATTTAAACTGTTGTTTATGGTAATGGAATAAACTCTGAATTATCATTTCTGATCTTTGGGAATTCCCACTTTTTCCATTTATTTTTTGCTTCTTCGATTTTTTCTTTGCTGGAAGAGACGAAGTTCCAATAAATATATCTTGGACCATCCATAGGTTCTCCTCCTAGAACCAGCATCTTGCTGATGTCATGAGCCTCTATGATTACATCTTCATTTGGTTTAAGAACAATAAGAGTTTGATTTGGACATTGTTCACCCATAATAAAAATATCTCCACTTATAATATACAAAGCTCGATCATGATAGAGTGGCTTCAATTCAAATTTACTTCCTTTACTTAATTCGAGATCTAAATATAAAGTGTCCCATTCGCTTTGAATTGAGGATTGTAGTCCATCAATTTCACCAAATAATACCCTCCCTTGAACTTCTTTAGTGTCAATGAGCTTTATTTTTTTTGATGAAAAATTTTGAAATTTTGGATTCGAGTCCTCATATTCTTTTGGTTGTGCAATCCAACTCTGAATGCCAAATAAATCTGATGGTAATTGTCTTATATCTTGACCAGTTCTCTCAGAATGCACGATCCCATTTCCTGCCGTCATAAGGTTGATTTCTCCAGGCTTAATCCGAACATCATTTCCAAGGGAGTCTTTATGATCCATAGTCCCCTTGAATAAATATGTAATCGTTGATAGGCCTATGTGCGGATGAGGGCGAACGTCCAAGCCCTTTCCGGATATAAATTCACCAGGTCCCATTTGATCCCAAAATATAAAAGGACCAACCATTTGCCTTTGTTTTGATGGTAAAGCTCTTTTTACTTCAAAATCTCCTATGTCACTTATTCTAGGTAAAATTATGGAGTCTATTTTTGGGTTGTTCTTTCCGATATTTTTTGATGTCGGTAACCAGCTCATCTGAAAGTGTCCTATAAATATCTATTATAATTTAAAATTCATAACATAAACATTATATTTATGTTTACAATTTTTTTACATAATAAATAATAAAATTATTATCATGATAAAACTATTTCATTTCAAACTTTGTCCATTCTCAAGAAGGGCAAGAGTAAGTCTTTTAGAGCTCAGGGTAGAGCACTTGCTTATAGATGAAAAAGTTTGGGATCGAAGAAGGGAGTTTTTATCCATAAATCCTGCTGGGACCCTTCCTGTGATAATTGATGATGATGAAGATATAACAGTTATTAATATTTACGCCATAACAGAATTCCTTGAGGAAAAATTCTGTTTTAATCACCTACAGGAGTCTTTAATTCCAGGGGAGTACGGCGAAAGAGCAGAGATTAGAAGACTTGTTGATTGGTTTGACATAAAATTTTACAAAGATGTGAGTGGGGTTATTTTAAGAGAGTTAATTGATAAATATTATATTAAAGATCAAGCAATCAGTACAAGCCCAAACATGGACTCAATAAGAATCGCTCAAGAAAATTTAACCTATCATTTTAATTATTTGAATCACCTTGTTTCTTCAAGAAAATGGATTGCAGGTGATAAATTTAGCCAAGCGGATATTGCAGCTGCTTCGCACATATCATGTCTTGATTATCTAAACAAGATCAATTGGGATAAGTGGGAAGAAGTAAGAAATTGGTATGCTCGAATAAAATCAAGGTTATCTTTTTCGGATATACTCTCAGACAAGTTACCAGGTTTTCAACCACCAATTCATTATTCAGATCCGGATTTCTAACACATATGAACCCAAAAAAAGAAAACATCTTAAAAAAGATCTATGAGCTGGGTTTTGATGATATTGGTATTGCAAGTCTTGATGATATTCCAGATCAGAGAGAAGAATTAGAAAATTTCCTTTCAGGTGGATTTCACGGTGATATGATATGGCTTGAAAAGAATAAAGATAGAAGATCCCATCCAAGTAAGATTTGGGATGACTCAATATCAGTTATTGTAGTAGCAAAAAATTATGGGCCAGCTGAGAATCCAATTCAAAATATATCAAGGAAAACTGATGCAAATATCTCAGTATATGCCAGAGGCGACGACTATCATCTAATCATTAAAGATAAACTAAAAGAGTTTAGCACATGGTTGAAAGAGCATTTCGAAATTGACTCAAGATACTTTGTTGATACGGCACCTATAATGGAAAAACCAGTTGCACAAATTGCGGGTCTTGGTTGGCAAGGAAAGCACACAAATTTGGTAAGTCAGACCTTAGGTTCATGGTTTTTTCTTGGAATTGTCCTATTGCCAATTCATATTGAGCCATCGAAAGCGGAACTAAATCATTGCGGAAGTTGTACGTCATGTATAGATATTTGCCCAACAAATGCAATCATTGCTCCACATAAATTAGATGCTCGAAAATGTATATCTTATCTTACTATTGAATATAAAGGTCATATACCAAGGGATTTGAGAGATAAAATAGGTAATCGAGTATATGGTTGTGATGATTGCCTTGCAGTTTGCCCATGGAATAAGTTTGCCCAAGTAACAAATGATATTCATCTTATAGGTCGTGACGAGTTAAATTTACCTAATTTAGGTTTTTTTCTTGATTTTGATTACGATGATTTTACTACTTATTTTATGAATTCACCAATAAAGAGAATCGGAAAAGATAGATTTTTAAGAAATATCTTAATTGCCTCAGGTAATTCAAACTCAAAGAAGTTAGTGAAGAAAATTGAAAAACATTTAAAAAACAATTCACCAATAGTAAGATCTGCAGCTATCTGGGCTGTTAAGAAACTCTTATCAATTGAAAAATTTAGGACTGTGAGAGATACTTATATACAGGATGAGTTTGATCCATATGTTTTAGAGGAGTGGAATTATAGTGAATAAAATTTTTTGTTTTGGGCTTGGTTTTTCTGGAAAAGAAATAGCAAAGTACTTTCATAAGAAAAATTGGAGTGCTGTAGGAACAATGCGTAATCCAACACAAGAACTTCAAAATAATATTAGGCTAGTCAAGTATGATCCAATCCAAACGCGTATTGATTTATTAAATGAATTAGAGGGAGTTCATACCGTTATCGTTACAATTTCACCAAATGAGGATGGAGACGTAGTTTTAAATTATAATTACCGAGATATGGTTAGCTCGCTAAGCACTATTAGGAGGATTATTTACCTTTCATCAACATCAGTTTATGGAAATACAGATGGAAGAGCAGTATACGAAGACTCAGTAATTAATCCACAGTCGATTATGGCATTAAATAGGCGTAAGGCCGAAGAACAATGGACAGAGTTTGGACGTAAATATTCAATCCCATTAGATATATTAAGGTTATCCGGCATCTATGGAAAGGGTAGAAACCAAATAAGGAGTTTATTAGATGGATCAGCAAGAAGAATTATTAAAGAGGGTCACTTATTTAATCGTATCCATGTAGCTGACATAGCAAAAATTGTTTATCAACTTACGCAATTAAATCATGGCTCTGAGATATATAATATATCTGATGATTTGCCATCTCCATCGAATACTGTTATTGAATATGCTGCAGAACTTCTCAGAATTAAGCCACCTGAACCTTTGTTGTTTGAAAACGCAGAGTTATCTAACAAAGTGAAGGGTTTTTATTTGAATAATAGAATTGTTAATAATGACAAAATAAAAAAAACATTAAATTATAACTTCAAATATCCAAATTACAAAATTGGATTAAAGAGTCTTATTGATATAGAACTAAATGATTAGAAGTTAATATTAAACATTTGATTTGTTAAAAATATAAATATATACATATTAATTAATAAAAGGAGAACTATCATAGTTAGAAGAATTGAAGATTTCGCAAAGAAGAAATCAGAAGCCGCCCATAAAATAAATAATCTTATAAATGCAGATAGAATAAGATTAATAGGTCCAAATAGTGAAAATTATGGTGAAGTAACTATCGAAGTTGGTTTGCAGGAGGCAGAAAAATTTTCTCTCGATCTCGTTGAAATTTCTCCAAATACTGATTTGCCAGTTTGTAAAATAATGGATTATGGGAAGTTTAAATATCAATCCCAGAAAAAAGCAGCTGAAGCAAAGAAAAAGCAAAAAACAATTGGCATTAAAGAAATTAAAATGCGCCCTAATATCGATACTCATGACTATGAAGTAAAATTAAAAAATATGAAGAAGTTCATAGAATTTGGTGATAAAGTCAAAATATCTCTAATGTTTCGAGGACGGGAAATGTCCCATTCAGAATTAGGGATGAAATTATTTAATAGAATAAAATTGGATATTGATGAAACGGCAAAAATTGAGTTGGAGCCAAAATTTGAAGGTCGTCAAATAATTATGGTAATTGCACCAAAATAAAATACCATTAATAAATATTTTTTTATTGTAAATAATTACTACCTAGCCTATAAAGTGTTTTAGCTTTAATAAATTTATAAGATAGTAAAAAACATGCCAAAATTAAAAACAAAATCTGGAGCAAAGAAAAGGTTTAAAGTTACCAAAAGTGGTAAAATTATGTGTGCCCAAGCCGGAAAGAGGCATGGAATGATAAAAAGAACAAATAAATTTATAAGAAATGCAAGGGGGATGTCTGTACTTGCAGAACCAGATCAAAAAATTGTTAAACAATTTTTACCCTATAATTAGAGTATAGAAACATGGCAAGAGTTAAAAGAGGTGTAACATCACACGCAAAGCATAATAAGGTGCTATCACGTGCAAAGGGTTATTACGGTAGAAGAAAAAATACAATTCGTGTTGCAAAGCAAGCTGTTGAGAAAGCTGCTCAATATGCGTACAGAGACAGGAAAGTAAGAAAAAGAGACTTCAGAAGCCTATGGATCCAGAGGATCAATGCCATTGTAAGAGAACATGGGATGCGTTATTCAACTTTTATTCATGGATTAAATAAAGCAGGGATAGAAATTGATAGAAAAGTCCTCGCTGATTTAGCAGTAAATGAACCACAGGTCTTCAACGATCTTTTATCAAAAATACAAGCAGAATTAAAATAGTTTCCATTTACTATTAATTCGTTTGTATGTTTTAATATTCATATTATTAAACAAAAAAGATTCGTTATATATGATGAGTAAATTCTCAGACATCGCTAAACTGAAAGAAAAATTAATAAACGACATATCTAAGTCTCAAGATATAAGTCAGTTGGAAGATATTAGAATATCAAGTTTAGGAAAAAAAGGTTCTATTACATCACTTCTAAAAAATATTACTTCGCAAAAGCCTGAAGATAAAAAAGAATATGGTGAACAAGTTAATATCTTAAAGAAGCAAATAACTGAAGAAATTGAGAAGGTCAGGGAAGACTATCTTCAAAAAGATATCATAAACAAAATCAATCAGGATAAAATAGACGTAACACTCCCAATAAGAAATACTAATCTTGATAATGGGAGAATCCATCCCATTACACAAGTTATGGAAGAGATCGTGGAGATATTTTCAGATATGAATTTTTCAATAGCTGAAGGTCCAGATATTGAAGATGACTTACACAATTTTAATTTATTAAATATTCCGGACAGCCATCCCGCAAGACAGATGGTTGATACATTTTATTTGCCTCAAAAAAATGGAGAGACAAAACTTCTCAGAACTCATACAAGTCCTGTTCAAATTAGAACAATGCTTAATGAGAAGCCTCCAATAAGAATAATAGCTCCCGGTAGAACTTATAGATCTGATTCAGATCAAACCCATACACCAATGTTTCATCAAGTTGAAGGACTTGTTATAGATGAAAGCGCAAATATGGGACAGTTAAAATGGTGCTTGGAGGAATTCTGTAAAGCTTTCTTTGAGGTATCCGAAATAAAGATGAGGTTAAGGCCAAGTTATTTTCCATTTACTGAGCCATCACTGGAGGTTGATATAGCATGTCGGAAAGAAAAAAACCAACTAATTGTAGGCGAAGGAGACGAATGGCTTGAAGTTTTAGGCAGTGGGATGGTTCATCCTCAGGTTCTAAGAAATGTTAATCTTGATCCAGATAAATATCAAGGTTTTGCATTTGGGTTAGGGATAGACAGACTTGCGATGCTAAAGTACGGAATGACAGATTTAAGAGCTTTTTTTGACTCTGATTTAAACTGGTTACGACATTATGGGTTTAAAGTTTTCGATATTCCATCTTTATCAAGAGGACTATCAGAATGAAATTTACATTATCATGGCTTAAGGATCACCTGGAGACTGATGCAAGTATTGATGAAATTTGTCATCAATTAAATATGATTGGACTTGAGGTTGAAAATCTTGAAAACCCTCAAAATACTTATGGAGATTTCTCTGTATGTGAAATTATTGAGGTTAACAAACATCCAAATGCAGATAAATTAAATTTATGTAAATTGAATACAAAATTAGGTGAATGTGAGGTTGTCTGCGGCGCTCCAAATGTGAGAGTTGGGATGAAAGCTGTTTTTGCTCCGGAAGGCTCATACATTCCAGGTATAGAAATGCAATTGCAGGCAACAACTATTCGCGGTGTAAAATCAAATGGCATGCTTTTATCCGAGAGAGAATTGTCATTATCAGATGATCATGATGGGATTCTTGAATTAGATAAAAATGCAAATATTGGTGAAAAGATATTAAGTTATATTAAAAGATCAGATCCTGTGATTGAAATTGCTATAACACCAAACAGAGCAGACGCTCTAGGTGTCAGAGGAATAGCCAGAGATTTATCTGCGGCGGGCACTGGAGAGTTAAAGGATTTAGAAATTCCAAAAATTAAAGAAGAGTTTGAAATAGAAAAGAATATCATTTTGAATGATAATGCCTCTGAGAATGTTTATGCAAGTTTTAGATTAATAAGAAATGTAAAAAATGGTGAGTCACCACAATGGCTAAAAGATAGGCTTGAGACAATAGGCTTGAGATCAATTAATAAATTAGTTGATGTCACAAACTATCTAACTTATGACCTATGCAGGCCTCTTCATGTATTTGATTATGATAAAATCAATAACTTTCTTGAAATCAGGAAAGCAAAAGATGGCGAAAAGATGTTAGCGTTAGATGATAAAGAATATCTTCTAGACAATAAACATATTGTATTAGCCGATGATAATGGACCAGAGTCAATTGCAGGAATTATTGGAGGACGTGGTTCGGGTAGTGATGAGGGTACGATAAATGTTCTTGTTGAGGCTGTTGCCTGGGATAAAATAAATATCGCACAGACTGGACGTGACTTAGGTATAAATTCAGATGCTAGGTATAGGAATGAGAGAGGTATAGATAAATCGTTTAATGATATAGGACTCGATATTGCAACGGATATGATAAATAAACTCTGTGGTGGTGAAAATTCAAGAGTGATATCACTGGGTACAAAGCCCAAAGAAAACAATAAAATTAATTTTAGATTATCAGAAATTGAGAGATTATTAGGAGTAAAAATTGCAGAGAATGAAGTTTCAGAGATTTTATCTCGTTTAGGTTTTTTAGTTAAAAAAAATAATCAAACTCTTGAATTGGAAATACCTTCATGGCGGAATGATATTCATGAGCAAGCTTGTATTGTAGAAGAAATAATGAGGATCAAGGGAACTGACAATATTAAGTCTATTCCTATGAATAAATCA
>MDTB01229139.1_pt1 | contig 14107 bp, 10 predicted proteins | sample 811161 | NCBI WGS metagenome assembly MDTB01 (sample SAMN05326650, study PRJNA326480) | marine metagenome | isolation source: seawater | place: Mediterranean Sea | collected 2009
GTGGGTCGGTAGCTCAATCGGTAGAGCAGTGGCCTTTTAAGCCATTGGTTCCGGGTTCGAGTCCCGGCCGGCCTACCAAATTTGTATTAAAGTTTTTTAAATTACTAACGACTATAGAAGTATACGCATGGTTCTAAGCAGAACCATCCACGGATCAAGTTAGTAATAGTGCAAGTAAATCATAATACCCTCTCTGTCTTAGCAATAAATCTTAGTAAGGCTTCAAAAGATTTATCTGCTTCGCATGCAAAAATTTCTTCAGGGGAAAAAACTGCCGGATCTAAAATGGATATTGGAGGGATCAGGCAATCAATAAATCTCGAGAATGAAATCAAAGAGATTACGCACTCCATGGCAAATATGCAGAATTTAGTTTCCTACACGCAATCGCAACATGATGCTTTATCACAAGCAGGAAAGATTCTTATCAGGATGAATGAATTAGCAGAAAGATCGATTGATTTTACAAAAGCTACTGCAGACCGAAATACCTATGACCATGAGTTTCTTGAACTTGCCGAACAGTTGGATTCAATCAACGGTATGAAATTCAATGGTTTGGATCTTTTCACGGATGGTCCTTTTTCAGAGAGCAAAAGACAGTTTATCGAAGTTCTACAGTCTCAATGGTTAAGTGCAGCTGAAAAAGTAATCGAGGAAAGACTGGGAATTACTGGGAACGGTAACGACACATTAAAAATCAATGTTAATGAAAATGGGTCCGAAAATTATAGTATTTCCCTGACTTGGAATTATGCAGATCCCCTAAAAGCTGATAATCGAGTTGATGTCGCTTCATTGAATTATGAAATTTATAATTATGATCTTCCAATAAGTGGACCGTCCGGGGATTCTCCTTTCTTTTTCAATGATCGTCTAAATGCGATCATGGTAACTTATGCTGTCATGGCGGAAAATTTATATTTTAATGCTCTAGCTAACGGAGATGTAAATAAGGGTGGAAATAATTCGGGTGGAGCAGAATGGTTCAAATCTGGAGTTTCAGATTTTGTGCATGGTGGAGATTTGTTTTTGGAAATTTTTGGTGGGTTTAATCAAAGTACTATTAACTCGATTGGAAGTGGTGACGCCCCGGCCACTTCTTTTCAGCAAAGGGGGTCATACTATGCAGCAGTTCGTTATCTGCACCAAGAACTGAAGGATCAAGGACATTCACTCGGAGTTAGGGACATGCTTCATTGGATGTCCCAACAGGTAAAAAACGGAGAAAATTCTGAAGCGAGTAGTATTGGGGCAGCCTTGCAAAATTTTTTTGGTACTGGCATATACCCAGACTTAAATACTGCTAATGACGAATTCATTAATCATTACATTGGGAATGCATTGAATGACCATAATGACCCTTCTAATTCTTTTAAAATAATCTTGGGCAACTTTGACACTGGAGCCATTACAGGATTTGATGCAGATGGAGGTGCAGTCATTGATCATGAGAATGCAGTACCGGATTCGGGAAATGGATACGACCCCAAGTCTCCAGAAGATCAAGCTTTGAGTAACTTTAAGCTAAAATGGGAAAAGGAAGGTAGTCTGCTAACTGTTCCTAATCCAAACGGAAATAGTATTATCTTTGAAGCAGCCAATTCGATCACAGTTGATGACAAAGAACATTATAACTTGAAAACGGTTCAATCTACCCGTCTAACCCAAGAACTAATGAAGGAATGGATGGATACATTGAATGAAGAAAATGGTCGGGTATTGGCAAATTTAAACAGCTTGAAAAATAGGTTGGATAACTATCAATCCACCCTCACTAATTATGCCCCTGCTATGAGCAGAATAAGAGATACAGACTTCGCGGAAGAGACCACAAAACTTTTAAAGAACGAAATCAAGGTTCAAGCTGCAGCCTCAATTCTTTCTAAAGGTCAGGACACTCAATTCTCGATTGGACAACTTTTATCTGGAGTTGGTATCCAAAAGAAAGGTCAACCCAAAGCCGCCAACTGATTGATTTTTCTTAAATCAAGCTTTCCCGAACCTAAAACCGGAATTTCTTCAACCACGATGTGTTTTTTGGGAATCCATAAGTTTGGTAATCCAGTTTCCCTTAATTGATCAGCAAGCCATTTCTTATCAATTTCTTGCAACAATAGAAGTACCAAACATTCCCCTTTTAATTTGTCCGAAATTCCAGTAACTGCGACTGTTAAAGCATCAACATGTTGCTCTTCAGAAAGAATTTTGGTTACTGCCTCCTCAACTAATTCATGGGATACCATTTCTCCACCAACCTTTGAAAACCTAGAACTACGACCTTCAATAAACAAGAATCCGTCATTATCTATTCTCCCTAAATCGCCTGTTATGAACCATCCATCATCTGATAAAACTGAATTTGTTTTTTCTGGATCATTCAAATATCCCTTAAAAATATTAGGACCCCGAAAACAAAGTATTCCAGGCTCGTTTTCTTGAAGAATGCTTCCTGACTCAGGTTGAATGGTTCGCCCGTCAATGCCCTTCATTAACTTTCCAACCGAACCCTCCTTTTTTCCTTTGCCTGGAAGATTAAAAGAAAGTCCAGGAGAAGTTTCAGTCAATCCATACCCCTCTAAATATTCGCACCCGTGCTCACCCTCCCAACTCTTAATTAAATCAGAAGGGCTTTTTTCAGCTCCAGCTACCACATACCTGACACTTTTAAAATCATTTGGCTTTCCTTTTTTTAGATACCCTTTCAAAAAAGTGGGTGTTCCCAAAACTACCTCTGCTTTTCCCCTTCGGATAGCTCGGATGCTGGATTTATAATCGAGCGGTGAAGGGGCTGAGATAATTCGTAAATTATGCAATAAAGGAAAAAAGGTTCCAACACTAAGACCAAAGCTATGAAAAAGTGGCAAGTTTCCCAAAATCTTCATATCTTTTTTAAAAAGACCCAAAGAATTCATCTGTCCGCAATTGGAAAGAATATTCTGATCACTTAAAACGACACCCTTCGGTTGGCTTGAGCTTCCGCTTGTAAAAAGAAGAACAGCTTCCTTTCTATTTTTTGCTATTTGGTTAAGTCCAAATCTTTTCCTTATCTTCAGGGGCAAAAAAACAAGTTGTAATGCAAGAAACAAAAGAGCTACTTTTCGTGACTTTTCAGACTGAATGCTGGTACCCAAGTCGATGAAGTCATCCGTCCAAGGAAAATCAGGGAATTTCGCCCTGACCTTCCCTGCTGAGAGAATAACCTTGATTTCTGCCTCTTTTAACGAAGCAACCATTGAGTCCCTGCTTACAGTAAGGTTTAAATTGACTGGAACCTTACCTGCAAAAAGAACTGCCAAGTTTCCTAAGATTCCGGCAATTCCAGGCGGTAACGCCACCCCGATGCGAAAGTCCTGATATTTTCTGATTTTTGTGGACAGGTAAAGGCTGAGAGCCAAAAGAGTCCATCCTCTTAACTGGACGGGTTCGTTTCTACTGTAGTCATCTATAACGCGTGTAAAAAGTCTTCCTCGAAGAGCAGAAAACAAGGCAAGTGGTAGATTAGTGGATGTATTCATGCATTAAATTCACCTTAAAGTTGTCTACCTATTTGCCGTTGCCAAGCTTGAAAGGAGAAAATAATCTTATTCTCCTTGAACGCTTTTTTATTACCCAATTTAGCACCAACTCATTTTTTGGACGGATTAGCTTGCCCTGCTTTTCTGGACGGAGCCTCCATATGACGATATTTTAAACTTTAAATTTTATTTTTAACAGCTACGGGATTTACTATGTCATCAACCAATATACTCATTTACGATACAACCTTGCGAGACGGTTCACAAGCAGAAGGCGTTTCGTTTACAGTAGCCGCTAAAATGAGAGTTGCTGCTAAACTTGATCAATTTGGGGTTGATTACATCGAAGGTGGATGGCCGGGAAGTAATCCCCGGGACATGGCCTTCTTTGAAAAATCAAAGGAAATGGAACTTTCACATGCACGCATTGCGGCCTTTGGCTCAACGAGACGGGCAAAAACTCCAGTAGAAGACGATGCCCAAGTCAAACTCCTACTCGAAGCGAATACCCCGGTTGTCACTATTTTTGGAAAGACTTGGCTGCTTCACGTAACTGATGTTCTACGCACAACTCCAGAAGAAAATTTATTGATGATTGAGGATACTGTTCGATATCTCAAAGAACAAGGCAAGGAAGTCGTATATGATGCTGAGCATTTTTTCGACGGATACACCGATAATCCAGAATATGCAATGTCAACTCTTGAAGCAGCCCATCGTGGTGGAGCTGACTTCCTCACACTTTGTGAAACCAACGGAGGGAAATTAGTTACCCCATTCCGAGAAATCACCGATCGAGTGGTTAAGGAATTTTCTGATTCCAAAATTGGGGTTCATTGTCACAATGATGCCGGGGTTGGGGTAGCAGTTAGCCAAGCAGGAATCGAAGCTGGAGCTGTAATGGTACAAGGTACGATGAATGGATATGGAGAGCGTAATGGAAATGCGAATCTTACAACCATTATTCCTAATTTGGAACTCAAGATGGGCTACAACACCAACTGTTATGAACATCTAGCTAAACTTCGTGACCTCTCGCTATTTATTGATGACGCTACTAATTTGCGGCCAGATATTCGATCCCCTTATGTAGGTGCCGCTTCTTTTGCCCATAAAGGTGGGGTTCATGCTGATGCAGCTTCCAAATCAACTAGAAGCTACGAGCATATCGATCCCTCATTGGTTGGAAACCGTACCCGTGTACTTGTTTCCGATATGTCTGGAAGAAGTAGTATCATGATGAAAGCAAAGGAAATGGGAATGGATGTTGATGGGCGTTCTCCTGAAATGAAATCTTTCCTTGAGGAACTTAAGCAACTCGAATTCAAGGGATATGAGTACGAGTCAGCTGATGCATCCTTTGATCTATTATTACGCCGCTTTCTCAGGGGAGAAGACACCGAATTTAAAGTTCTTAGGTATCATGTTGGGGTCGGTAATGATATTGAACAAGGTAATCCTGTGTCTGAAGCATCTGTGAAGCTTAAAATTGGCGACGAAATTCGTCATACAGTTGCTGAGGGCAATGGTCCAGTATCAGCACTGGACCATTCCTTACGAAAGGCTTTAGTTCAGGATTTCCCAACGATTGCTGAGGTCAGACTTATCGATTTTAAAGTAAGAATTCTCGAAAGTAATTTGGGAACAGATGCGATCACCCGAGTACACATTGAATCAACCGATGGAGAACAAACTTGGGGCACCATTGGAGTCAGTGATAATGTGATAACCGCTAGTTGGGAAGCACTTGTCGATTCTGTGTCCTATAAGATACTATTGGGTACAGATTCTTCGTCTTCATAAAGGGTAACAGATGCTCCCAAAGGAGCCCACACAACTGGATTAGTTATCTTAAAATAGACATGTGTTTTTATACCAAGCATGGCGGCCATATGCGAAGGGCCCGAATCATTTCCTATGAACGGACCCGTATGCTTACTAAGTTTTGAAAAAAAAGTTTCCAATGATTCAAAAGTCTCCAAATTAACCCTTCTTTTTCGCAGGGAATAATGAGACAGAAACTGATCCCGCAAAATTAAATCAGCTTCTCCAAAACTAAGTTGAACTTGATTCTTTGAATCTTTCATTAACCAATGATCGATCCATTGACAAATCCTCTCTATGGGAAGGTTTTTTTGAATGCTTCCGCTCCCAGGGTGAATCCATAATTTTTTCCCCAGTTCAGTCGGCAAGTAAGTTGGAGCTTTGCTCAACCAGTTCCGGTCAAGTTCGAATCGCTCGATTGGTTGACCCAACCGTTCAATCATAGATTTAGCAAAATGAGGCCCGCTTGTTGGTCTAGGATTGAAACTAATTATTTTTTTTACCCCAATTTTTTCCCATTTTTTTGTCCAGGTCGGATCATCCCAAAAACTGATCAAGTCAGAATCAAAACCAAATTCCAAAAGTTTATCCTCCCCCTCATCTAAATTGAAGAGGTTAATACTTCCTGAAATCTCTTTAATGAGGAAATGATATTTACTTGGAACGCACAAGTAAACTTCTTGGTAAATTCTTGTGAGTTCATCCAGAAGAGGCAATGTGATAAGAATATCACCAATTCCTCCACTACGAAAAACAATAACCCTGAAAAGTGATGCGGCTTTATTCAAAGAATGAATTTTTTATGACTGCCTGAGATTTTCTATAATAAAAGATCGGATAGATGTAGAATCTACAGACACTTCATAAAACTGTGGATGACGACTTTTTAATTTATCAAGTGTTGGAGAAAATGGCACCTCCATCCCTTCGCTCTCGTAAATGCTAGGAAATTTTGCAGGATGAGCAGTTGCCAGTATAACAGCTTTTTTGTGAGGGCTCAAATCCTTGAATGCACATGCTGTATGGGGATCAGCTAGATAACCGTAACTGTCTTTAATCTTTCGAATCAACCCGGGGATTTCAGAATCTGTTGCACTAACACTTGAAAAGCCAGGAACATCAAAATTATCAAATGAATATTCCCCATCCGCACGAAAGCGATTCATAACCTCGACTAATTTGGATGAATTACCATCCAAAAAATAATACAAGAGGCGTTCAAAATTTGAAGCTACTTGAATATCCATGGACGGTGCTAAGCTTGGTGCTACTTTACCCAGAGAATATTCTCCCGTGGAAAAAAGACGGTGGAGTACATCATTCTGGTTTGTCGCAACTCGAAACTCTGAAATTTTAATTCCCATTTTGGTAAGAAGCCAACCGGCAAACACATTACCAAAGTTTCCAGTAGGCACAACAAAGGCAGTCTCACTGCGTTGCATTGAAGGTAATTTTAACCAAGCATACAAATAATACACTGACTGGGCTAAAATTCGGGCAAGATTGATCGAATTAACTGCAGATAAATTAACTGATGACCGAAATTCCAAATCCGCAAATAGTTCTTTGACTGTATGCTGTGCATCATCAAAAGTTCCTTCGATTGCGATGGGGTAAACATTGCTTGCTCCGGTGCATGTCATTTGCATTTCCTGAAGCGGAGAAACTTTACCTTTGGGGTAAAGAATAAAAACTTTAACTCCAGACTTTCCCAATAATCCAGAAATGGCCGCAGCTCCTGTATCGCCTGATGTCGCCCCAAGAATACAAAGTGGTTGTTGCTCCCGTTCTATTTGAACTTCATATAAATTACCCAAAAGCTGGAGGGCAAAATCTTTGAATGCCAATGTTGGTCCGTGAAATAATTCCAAGCACTTCCAATCTTGCCCTAATTCAATCAAGGGAGCTGTTTCTACATTAGTAAAATCTTCGTAAGCTGAATCTACAGCTCCTCTCAACTCCTCTTCGGAAAGATCCGTTGCGAAATGCCTAAAGAATTCAAAGCAAAGACCAGAATAATCTAAGCTTGATAAATATTTAAGATTAGAACTTAGGTCAGGGAAATCTTCAGGTACATAAAGGCCACCATCTGGTGCCAAGCCTTGGGCAACGGCTTCTGAAAAACCTACCGGAGAACCTCCACGCGTGCTACGAAAACGCATCTTGCTAACTGTATGTAAAATTCAAAAATAATTCACTTGCCCAAGCCAAATGCTTGATGGGCGACACGAGTAGCATCATCTCCCTGATCCGGATTAACTGCCACAGAAATTTTTATTTCAGAAGTACTTATCATAAGCATATTAATTCCAGAATTCGCAAGAGCGTCAAAGAAAGTTGAAGCCACACCTGAATGGGATCTCATTCCCACTCCAACGACGGATATTTTGGCAATATTAGTACTTCTTCCAAGCTTACCACCCGCCCCGTCCGCAAAATGCTCCTTAAGAGCTTTTTCTGCACGGAATGCATCTTCTGATGGCACGGTAAATGTTAGGTTTGCCTTTCCTTTCCGGGCGACATTCTGAACGATCATATCAACCACCACACCTGCATCGGACATAACTTTGAAGATGGCCGCTGCTGCTCCTGGACGATCGGGGAGTTCGGTGATACTGATGCGTACTTGGTTCTTGTCAATGGCTACGCCACTTACGAGCGTATCCTCTAATGATTTTACTTTTTTCTTCACGGTAGTTCCAGATTTTTTGGAAAAGGTAGATCGTACTTCAAATGGGATATTGTGCTTCTGGGCAAATTCAACAGCTCGGGTTTGCATTACTTTTGATCCGCTACTGGCAAGCTCAAGCATCTCTTCGTAATTGATCGCATCTATTTTGCATGCACCTGGTACTATTCTCGGGTCTGCAGTGAATACTCCTTCTACATCGGTAAATATCTGACAATTTTTGGCCCTTAGTGCTCCCGCCATGGCTATCGCACTTAAATCAGAACCTCCTCTGCCAAAAGTTGTCAAATCGCCTTGATCGTTGATTCCTTGAAAACCAGCAACAACTACCACCTTACCCGACCTTAATTGTTTTCGAATATCTCCACCACTAACTTCACGAATACGGGCTTTCCCGTGAAGCCCCTCAGTGACTATTCCTGCTTGCCATCCAGTTCTTGAAACTGCGGGTACACCTAGTGAATCAAGAGCCATGCAAAGAAGTGCAATTGTCTCCTGCTCGCCGCATGTCATTAGCACATCCATCTCACGGTCTGCAGGTGACTTTTGGATTGCCTTGGCTCTTTCAATCAATTCGTTGGTTACCCCTGATCTGGCTGAAACGACAACGACCACTTGATGACCTTCCTGGTATGTCAATTTAATTCGCCTAGCCACCCGCTTAATTCGATCGACATCTCCAACCGAGGTTCCACCAAATTTTTTTACAATTATACTCATTCTTTTGAAAACGAATCTGGGTCAAAAACACGAAACAGAACTGGCTTTTCTTTTACGCCATTTAATCTCTCTAAAGACTCGATAGCTAAATTAATTGAATGTTCGTTTGTATCATGAGTTGTTAAAATGATGCTCGCTGTAGAGGAATCATTTTTTGGGCTTTGCGAAACTGTGGCAAGACTTACATCATGTTCAGCTAAACATTCTGCAACCTTGGCTAGCTGCCCCGGACGGTCTTCGACCGTTAATCTGAGATAGAAAGAACCCTCAATCTCAACTGCTTTAGCCGGTTTACACTCCTCAGGAGAAACATGCTTAAGCTTAATACCTTCAGATATTCCATTGTTTGCTTTTACGACATCCACAATGTCACTGATTACTGAGCCAGCTGTAGGGTCCTGGCCAGCTCCCCTACCCGTTAATACCACTGTTCCCACAACCGAACCCGTTAGGCTGATACCGTTGTAGACCCCATCAGTTCGTGCAATAATCTCAGCCATCGGAACTAGTGCAGGGTACACTCCAACAGAAATATGGTTGTTTTCAAAATTTCGACGAATGACCCCAATTAATTTGATTTTACAGCCTAGCTTTCTTGCCGCATGTAAATCTTCAATTGAGATTCTGCGGATTCCCTCAACGGTAATACTCTGAAGGTCAACCCATATACCATGGGCTAGATAAGCTAGAATCACTGCCTTATGAGCGGCGTCAACTCCATCTAAATCCAGTGCTTCGTCTGCCTCCACATAGCCAAGCTCACGGGCATCATTGAGGACAGAATCAAAAGACACACCTTCTTTTTCCATTCGCGTAAGAATGTAATTCGAAGTGCCGTTTAAGATTCCATAAATTAAAGGAAATTCATTGGCTACCATACTTTCACGCAATACTTTAATGATAGGAATTCCTCCTGCTACACTTGCTTCAAAGCCGTAATGAACCCCAGCTTTTTCTGCTGCATCAAATAGTTCTTCACCATGCTCGCAAATTAGTGCCTTATTTGCAGTAACCACTGATTTTCCTTTTTCAAAGGCTTGTAAAGTCAGATTTTTTGCTTCTTCAATTCCTCCAATCAGTTCACAAATCAAATCAATATTAGGATCTTCTACGATCGATTGAGAGTCGGTGGTTAAGGCACTTTCAGGTATCTTAATATTTCGTTTTTTTTCTAAAGTACGTACCGATGCTCTCGTGGGCTTAATCTCTACGCCTAGAATTTTTCTCCAAAAATCAAAGTTGTCTTCAAGGTGTTTCCAGGTGCCCTGACCTACTGTACCAAAGCCGAGAATTCCTATATTGATTGATTTGGGTTTGTTTTCTGCGTTCATCTTGTGGAATTAGAAGTGGTTAATCCTTAGGTTTAGATTCAAAACGATTTTCAGTTCCATCCCTTAATCGCTGGAGGTTGGAGCGATGACGCCAAACAATCCACATCATGATTAAAATTGCTAAAATAACTTTCGCAAGTTTACCATTATGTTCTTCCGAGGACCAGTACGCCACTATAGAACAAAGGGGTAAACTCAGGCCAAAACCGATTGAGGCAACCGCAACATAGCGGGTGGTAATAAAAATAACCAGCCAACTCACCAAGCCAATCAAGAGGCAACCAGGCATAACCCCAAGCAGTCCTCCCATGGCCGTAGCAACTCCTTTTCCTCCTTTAAAATTTGAAAATAAAGGGTAAGTGTGACCAAGAACCGCAGCAGGTAGTCCCCAAAGAGCCAGATGATTCGAATCACCCGTAAAAGTAATGAAACCAATGTTAAACCAAACCGTTGCTAAAATTCCTTTTAGAAAATCCAAGAGAAATACTGTGTAACCAGCAGGCTTTCCAATAGATCGTAACACATTGGTTGCGCCTGGGTTTCCACTCCCAACACTGTAGATATCAACTCCCATTTTTTTCGCCACCAAAACTCCAAAAGGAATTGATCCCAACAAGTATCCAATAATTACAACTGAAACTGTTTCAAGTGATAACATTGGGGTAGGATTAAAATAAAAAAATAACTACGCACAACTTAGCCTTGTCGTGATACTCTGGCCTCTTGAATATCAGGGTCCTGCTCGATGGCTTGTAAGGCATGGACTGGGGGTTCATCATCCAATTCAAAAATAGTTAAAGCAGACTCACCTTCGTCGGCACGACTCAACGACATGTTGGCAATATTAACAGAGCAATCGCCTAGCATCGTTCCTAGCTTTCCAACAATCCCGGGCTTGTCGACATTACGGACTACCAACAATGTGTCGACAGGTCTGACTTCAATAGCCTGCCCATCCACCTCCACAATCCTGGGATCATTTCCCTTCCCTAAAAGACTGCCACGAACCGACCTTTGATCGCCGTCACTTGCTGTAGTAAGTACTTCGATTAGTTCGCTGTAGTCTATTGATTCCGATGATTTGACTGTTTCTACCTTAATTCCAAGATCTTTAATCTTAAAAGGTGCGTTCACATCATTCACACCTTCATCTCCCACAACTCCAGAAAGCCAACCTTTTTGTACTGCACGCGTCAACGGTACACAATCAAAGTCAACGATTCCTCCAAAATAGGTAATTTTTATTGATTCAACAGAGCCCTTAGCAGCTTGTCTGGCAAAAGCACCCAAACGATGACAAAGGTCAAGGTATGGGCTAAGACTGTCCAAGTCCTTTGGGTCAATCGATGGCATATTAATAGCATTTCGAATTCTTCCACCCTGTAGGACTTCAGCAACTGCTTCTGCAATTTCAACGCCCACACTTTCCTGTGCCTCGGCGGTGGAGGCACCAAGATGCGGAGTAAGAATTAAATTTTCTTCATTTCGAAAAGGATGGTCCTCTGGCAATGGTTCTTCTTCATAAACATCCAATCCTGCTGCAGAAACTTTTCCTGAACGAAGGGCATCAAGTAAGGCATCTTCGTTAATAATACCTCCTCGTGCACAATTGAAAACACGAACACCATCCTTCATTTTAGAGAATGCAACTGAATCAACCATTCCGCGAGTTTGTTCTGTAAGCGGCATATGTACTGTTAGGTAATCGGCGTCAACAAACGCCTGGTCCAATTCAACCTTCTCCAAATCCATTTCCTTCGCACGATCATCAGTAAGGTAAGGATCAAATGCAATCACTCTCATCTCAAATGCCTGGGCACGCTTGGCGACTTCTGCGCCAATTCTTCCTAGTCCCAAAACAGCTAGTGTTTTGTCCCTTAATTCCGCTCCTTTCAATTGTTTCCTCTCCCACTTCCCATCACGCATACTGGTTGCTCCTCTAACAATCGCTCGGGTGCCACAAAGCATATGAGTAAAAGTCAGTTCCGCTGTGGCAATGGTGTTTCCCCCAGGGGTGTTCATTACAATTATTCCTTTTTCGGTCGCAGCTTCCAAATTGATATTATCCACTCCAACCCCGGCACGACCAATAACTTTCAGCTTAGTACTTCCTGAAATAACTTCGGGAGTGATTTGGGTATCACTACGAACGATAATAGCAGCTGCATCTTTTGCAATTTCTGCTACTTCTTGCTCCGAAGAACCATAGGCTTCGATCACCTCAAAGCCTTCTTGTTTTTTTAAAAAATCAACTCCAAGTGGAGAAATTCGATCAGCGACGAAAATTTTCATTATTTGAAAGGGATAAAGCGTTAATACCATGATCATCAAAGCAAAAATGGCAACGTGGAAAGCAACTACTAAAAATAATGACTTTCCCCCATCGCATTACCTTGGCATAGTTATTTTTCATTATGTTCGAAAATTTAACTGAAAAACTTAGTAAAACTCTCCGCAATCTCAGGGGAGTCGGAAAATTAACTGAGGACAACATAAGTGATTCTCTTGCAGAAGTTCGCAAAGCACTGCTGTCTGCTGATGTCCACTTCAGGGTTGTTCGCGAATTTATTGAGGAGGTTAAAGAAGCCTGTCTGGGTCAGGATGTTTTAAAGTCTGTTTCTCCAGGTCAGCAAGTTGTTAAAATCATCAATGATGAACTGGTCAAACTTCTAGGTGAAGGAAATGTAGAATTGCGCGAAGAGAAACCCTTGCGTGTTTTAATGGTCGGACTTCATGGGGCAGGAAAAACAACTACATCAGCAAAACTAGCCAAGCAATTAACAAAAAATGGGAAATCTCCCATGCTTGTGGCTTGCGATGTTTACAGACCTGCAGCCATTGATCAGTTAGAGTTTCTAGCTACTCAAGAAAATTTTTCTTTTTATTCGGACCGACACACAAAAGATGTACCAAAAATTGCCCGTGCTGCATGGGAAAAATCAAAACAAACAGGTTCAGATGTAGTTATTTTCGATACAGCTGGTCGTCTGCAAATTGACGAAGAACTAGTTGGTGAACTCGAAATTTTATGTAAAGAAGTAAACCCTCATGAAATCCTTCTTGTTGCAGATGCCGCACTTGGTCAAGAGGCAGTTAATGTTGCCAAGACATTTCATGAAAAATTAGGTCTTACTGGTATTATTCTTACCAAAGTGGATGGAGATGCCCGTGGAGGTTCCGCTCTCTCCATGAAACGAGTCACGGGTGCTCCGATTAAGTTTATGGGAGTCGGTGAAAAAATTGATGACTTCGAAGCCTTTCATCCTGATCGTTTAGCTTCTCGCATCTTAGGTATGGGAGATGTCGTTTCTCTAGTTGAAAAAGCTCAGGAAAATTTAGATCACGAAGAGTCTGCCCGAATGGCTGAAAAAATGCTCAAAGCAGAATTTGATTTCGAGGACTTCCTTTCCCAAATGCGACAAATGAAAAAGCTTGGATCAATGGGCTCCATTGCAAAGATGCTTCCAGGCATGGGTAATGTACAGGTGGGAAACAAGGAAGAAGAAGCTCTGGCCAAACATGAAGCGATTATTCTCTCTATGACTAAACAGGAAAGGCGGGTTCCAAGAATAATTGGTGGTTCCCGCAGAAAGAGAATCGCTACTGGATCGGGAGTTCAAATAAGGGATGTTAATCAATTAATAAAACAATTTTCCCAAATGCAAAAGATGATGAAGAAAATGAAGGGTGGGAAAATGAAACGGATGATGGAAGGATTGGGCGGAGGTAGTATGCCAAGTATGGAGGACATGGACCCAAAGGAACTGGCTAAGTTAGCCAAACAATTCAAATAGATTCGGAACAAAAAAAGGCTTTCCCCTAGATTAAGAGAAAAGCCTTTGGATGCTAAAAACTTGATTTAGACTTGACCAAAACGATCCGCATTCATCACTTTAGTCCACGCTGCCACAAAATCTGAGATAAACTTATCGTGAGAATCCGAACAGGCATAAACCTCGGCATAAGCACGCAACCTAGAATTGGAACCAAAAGCAAGATCAGCTCGGGTAGCAGTCCACTTGAGA
>MDTB01064976.1_pt1 | contig 14106 bp, 10 predicted proteins | sample 811161 | NCBI WGS metagenome assembly MDTB01 (sample SAMN05326650, study PRJNA326480) | marine metagenome | isolation source: seawater | place: Mediterranean Sea | collected 2009
AATGGTGAACGGATATTACCCGATGGGCGCCATACCTTGTCGGTACGTTTAGTTGGTGAGAATGATTACATCAGCGATGTAATCAGTCGTGATGTGATTATTGACAATGATCCTCCTGCGCCTGAACTTATCTTAGCACAAAACGTCATAATCTCTCAGAATGGAGTCGAGAAATCATCTGCGTTCAAAGAAACATACCTCAAAATCGATGTTGAGATACAGAACATTGGCGATGCTAGGATTCGCGATGTCCCGATACAACTTCGAGAGGATAGTGCGCTTCGAAATGAGGTCAATCTTCCAATTCTTGAAGCCGGTGAATCTACCTGGATTTCATTGTACTGGAATCCGACGACATCTGGGGTAAAGACCCTTGAAGTGGTTATTGACCCGGCGAATACGAACACACAGGATTCTGAGTTTGGTAACACTGTGAGTATTGATTTCACAATCAATGAGAGACCTGCAGGTGTTGATCTCTCAGTATTGCCAGGTACTATCCGTACATCGCCAGATATTCCGTACCCCTCTACCTTCTTTGACCTTGAGATTCCTGTTTACAATATCGGTTCCGAGGCGGCCACTTCTATTGCGTTGAAGGTGGAATATGAATCAGATCTTGGATGGGAGATTCTTGAGGAAGTCAATATCTCTGTTATTCCTGGTGGCTCATTGAGCAAGGTCAAGATTACTCTGCTTGCTAGTGACCCAGGCCTAATGCATCTTCGGATTACCGCACAACCTCCTATTGACCTTGATTGGGATAACAATGCTCAGACCTATTGGGTACCTGTGATTGAGGGTACACTCGCAGGTTCTCGCTCCATCGGAGTCCTTGGTTCCGATGGCGTCCCGTTATCTCACACCATTTCTGGCTCTGAGGGGCACATGATTAGCGTCGATGCAAATCAACTCAGCGTACATCGTGTGAATGATTTACTGGATGTCCAGACCTGCCGAACTGATCTAGAGGGTCGCTGGGGCGGTTCATTGGCCACAGCTACCTCAAACGATGGTTTGAGCCATATTGTGTGGACTGGCCGTGTGGTGGATGAGTTTGGTTTCTTCCGTACACATCTCCGGTACACCACTATCGATGAATCCTGTCAATCACCCCCGTCCATCGAATTGATGCCTCCTCTCCTTGCTTCGGAAGGTTCCTATTTCGGCATCGACCTCGAGGTTGAGGACGGTACCGTTGTTGTCGCAGGGTATCACCGTGATATCTTCGCAGGAGGTACCTATCAGCAGAGCACAGATATCTTCTTGACTCATTCAGATACTGCCTACGATCAAGATAATTGGACTGTAACGAAGCCTGTAATTGCAGATGTACCAACACTTCCCGGAACTATTCATCCCTTAGATGTCGAGATTGGTGAGGATTTCATCCATCTGCTTTACACACGAAATCATGTGGATGATCCCGGTATCTGGTATGCTCACGGAGAACTAGGCCAATCGAACTGGTTGTTTACACAATTTGTTGGCCCTTCAGCGCACCATCCAGTACTTGCGGTTCACTCCTCGGAGGAGGGGGACGAGATTTTCACAACATGGATTGTGGATGAAGGAGACCTCGACCGTCTAGTCATCACCGAGGCGGACTCTTCGTGGCAGATTACCAATGAGACCTCTATTCTTGCCCCTGGAATCAACCGTGTGTTACTAGTGACGGTAGATGATGAGATTCTCGTTGTGATGGATTCTCTCGATCCTCTTGGTGAATCTCAGATTGGTTTAGGTTCGATATCAGAAGATGGAGCAGGTTTTGGTATTCGGTTGATGTTGGGGACGCTCGTCGATGCTGATTATTCCTCGGAATCAGACAAACTCGTTATCTTGTACACTCGCGGTGATTCCGATCACCGTCTTCGTGGTTTAGTATACGATTCCCCTACTGATACTTCGTCTTCGAACATCTTTGATCGTCTGAGGGTGGCTCTTGGCGTGGATGCTTCCACATGGAGAACGATTAGCTTGGCTGGTGGGGGACTCTGCATCTTAGCCAACTTGCTTTTAGTTGGTCTCATCATCATTCGTCGCCGGTCATCCACTAGTGAAATCAGTGTTGTTATGGGTACTGATTCCGACGACATAGAGGTGCTTCCAGAGGAAGCGATTTCGGTTCGTCTGGAAGATGAGGATGTACGTGGTGATGTTTCGGTTGTTATCGAGGATGATGTAGTTGAACCCGATATAGAGGAAGATACTGATTCTGAATCATCTGAGCCGCTGTCAGAGCGTGCCGAACGCCGCCGTCGAAGGGCTGAGAAGGAGAAGCAGGCTTCCTTGCTTCGAGATCTCCCTCCGCCTCCTGCGCCCGGCGAACTTGCTCTTGATTCGGATAGTATGCCTCTTCCTCCACCTCCAGGTGACCCGAGTATTAGCGGTCTTCCGCCCCCTCCAGATCCATCGTCAATGGGTGTGCTCAATAGAGAAGTATCTTGCTCAGCGTGTGGGGCTGTATTCAATGTCAAGGGGGCGCATTTGATGCGTATCTCCTGCCCAGTATGCGACGAGAGTCTTGAGGTGTGAGCATGTGTGGTATCATTGGCTACATAGGTGAGAAGCCAGCCATGCCTATTCTCATTGATGGTTTGAGGCGTCTAGAATACCGAGGCTATGACTCTGCGGGTGTCGCAGTGATGGAGGATACAATTGCTCTTCACAAGACTGTGGGGCGTATTGCTGATCTTGAACGTGTAGTCCCCCCTGTATCTTCTGGGACAATGGGTATTGCACATACTAGGTGGGCAACGCATGGAGGCGTTACTGAAGAAAATGCTCATCCACATATGTCTATGGATCAGAGTATTGCAGTCGTTCACAATGGGATCATTGAGAATGCAGGTAACCTCCGTCAACGCCTCATCGAAACTGGAATTGAATTCAGATCAGAGACCGATACAGAGGTAATTGTACATCTAATTTCACGTGAGATTGAAGCAGGAAGGACGCCACTTGAAGCGGTTCGTCGTACCCTTATGCTTCTGCGTGGAACTTGGGGGATTGCTGTGATGATACATGGATACGACGAGGTTATCTGTGCACGAAATGGCTCTCCACTGGTCATTGGTATTGGCGAGGGGGAGATGTATATCTCCAGTGATCCACATCCATTGAGTTCTCACACTTCACGTGTCATTTTTCTTGATGACGGAGACATAGCTGTCATTTCACGTTCAGGTGTTGAAACGCATCGTATCGATGGTCCGGCAGATCACATGGTCGTGACAATCGAAGATCAATGGGGCGATTCAGATATGGGAGATTACCCTCATTTCATGCTCAAGGAAATACATGAGCAACCTGAAGCGATTCGCCAGTGTATCTCAGGACGTACCCTAGTCAGCGAGGGTAACGCACGCCTAGGGGGCCTTTCGTTGAGTGCAAGGCGTCTACGTTCGCTTCCTCATGTCCGTTTGATTGGTTGTGGCACCGCACTATATGCTGCGCAAGTGGGGCGATTAGCAATCGAACATCTTGCTCGAGTCCCCTCCTTTGCCCATGTAGCGAGTGAGTTCAGAAACAATGACCCTGTCATCGATCCCAAGGCTGTATATTTCGCTGTGAGTCAATCAGGAGAGACCGCTGATACGCTTGCTGCAGTCAAAGCCATCCAAGCCAAGGATGCTGAGGTGATGGGTGTGATCAATGTCGTTGCATCCTCAATCGCACGCCAATGTGGTCAGGGCGTTTACATCCATTCGGGACCCGAGCAGGCAGTGGCATCTACCAAGGCATTCACGAACATGGTCGCCGCCCTCAATCTATTCGCACTCCAGATTGGCCGAGCACGCGACATGCCACGTACTACAGGTCGTACGATGGTGAAAGCTCTCCGTGCTTTGCCCGACCAAGTGCAATCCGTCATTGAGGATGAGGCACCTTACTCCGCAGCGGTGGAACTTCTGAAGGATGCGAAATCAGTCCTTTTCCTAGGGCGTGGTTTCTCTGCCCCTGTTGCACGTGAGGGTGCTCTCAAATTGATGGAGATTGCTTACATCCCCTGTCTTGCATATCCTGCTGGCGAGATGAAGCATGGACCAATTGCTCTCCTTGAGGAGGGCAGTCCAGTCGTCGTAATCGCTCCGGATGATGTCCATCGAGACAAGACGATTTCGAATATCGAGGAATGTAAGGCGCGTGGGGCTCGTATCATACTCATTCATACTGAGGGTGATGTGATTGCAGAGCACGGGGATGTTTGCTTCACGATTCCTTCTACAGAGGAATCACTTAGTCCGATGTTAAGCGTCGTACCTCTCCAATTATTGGCTTACTATACGGGTCTAGCTCTAGACCGTGATGTCGATCGACCGAGGAACCTTGCAAAGTCCGTCACAGTCGAGTGAATTTCAGAATTTACGATCAATTGAGAAATGTTGCGTCCCAGAGTCCCAGGTCCAAGGGTAATACCCAAGCACATGATCGGTGTGACGCATCTTCACAACAGCTAGTTTTCGTTCGATTGAATCACCCGTACGTTCCATAGTAAGGTGAATTACGCCATCAGAGAGATAGTCCTCAATACCGAATTCGCCGAACTGATTCTTACCTTCGCCCATCATTTCGCAGATGAAGAAAGCCGTTAGGCCAAGACGTCGTACTGCCTCAAAGAGTCGGAAGATTTCATCGCGGGGGTTATCCATTTTTGTCAGTGTGAAGAAGGCTCCGAGAGAATCGAAAACGAGGATATCGAATCCAATCGATTCACGATAGTTGGTCAATTGTTTGATGAGTTGCCCCATCCAATCCACTTCCTTGTCGATTCCTCTCGCGTCGAGTTGGACACGGAGGTCAGCTAGGTCGATGATCGCGATTGATGAACGGACATTCGCATCGTCGACATCCATCCCCATGTTGGCCATATGGCCTCCAAGCGATTTCTTCCCCTGCTCAAGAGTAACGTAAATTCCACTTGCACGTCCTTCGCGGACAGCGTTGTAGAGCAAGGAGAATCCGAGGCTGGACTTCATTGATCCACTGGCACCAGCAAGGAGTACAATGTGACCTTGCGGGATGCCGCCCTGCATCCCTTGGTCAAGCCCGTTCACATAAGTTGGAATCCGGTTGCTTGCGTCACTCATCTCTGCACCCGATGGTAAGGAAGGACGATGACAACATAAACGCAACTGACAATTGTCGTTCATGGCCAAGATAGTCCGGCTCGCCTCCTCCTCCTCCCGCCGGAGACAATTATTGTTGGAAAGATACACTGGTATCACCTTAGATTTCGGTGGCCTCGTCGGAGATGAGTTGCCACCGCCTAACAGGTGTAGTGTCCACGATCAGGTTGATTTCATCCTTAATCAGAAGATCGAACGCGCTCGCCTTGAACATCATCTCATCAGTTCCAAAGAAGAAGCGACTGAATCATTGGCCTCAGCGAATCTTTGGATAGTTGCAGACACCTTGGTAGAGGATCCTCACGATTCATTCCTTTCTCTTGGCCAACCAAGTGATACAATCGCGGCTCTCCATATGCTCACCAACCTTTCCGGGAGGCGCCATTTGGTGTGGTCGGGAACCGCAGTCCTCGATTTCTCAGCTGCCGATATAGTCGTCCATCGTTCCATTGAGAGTGCGACGGTAGAGTTCAATCAACTCTCTGAAGATGAGATTGCCGAACTCATCGAATCGAATTCATGGAAGGGAAAGGCTGGTGCTTACGACTTGGCTGGACCTGCAGGTGCCCATGCTCACCTTATATCCGGGCACGAGGTCACTGTGCTCGGATTTTCACATGAATCAACTAAATTCCTAGACGTCATTTTGAGTGATGATTCTACATCATCGTAGAGTACTGGAATTTGTTCGCTGATTATTTCTCAAGGCGTTCACATAGTTTGGCAATTGCAGAGACGGTTGATTCACTGAGATGATGTTCGATTCCTTCAGTCTCAAAATGAGCTGTTTCATCATCAGTACCAAGGTGCTTCAGGAATCTCACTAGGACTCCATGTCGCTTGCGCATCCAGTGTGCATGTTCCCGTCCCTTAGGGCTCAGGTTGACCGCACGGTAAGGTTCCCTGTGTAACCAACCATCTTCGGTCATCCTGGCGAGCATTTTCGCCACAGTTGGCCGGGATACAGAGAGGTGATTTGCAATATCAGATACTCGAGCCGCCCCGTCTCGGTCCTCAAGTTCGAGGATGACTTCTAGGAAATCTTCAATCCGTGCACTAATCCTCTCGCTTCGGGAATTCTGATCCCTAGCATGTGCGGAGCGGAGTCCTTCCAATCGATCAGCGGCTTCACCATCAGACAACAGATCACCTCATGCCTCATGTCGTGCTTTCATCCAAGCCCAAGTTCTCTGAATTCCATCTAATATGGGCAGTTTCGCCTCCCATCCAAGGGCGTCCCTAGCTTCGGTACAATCTGGGACTCGTCGTTTAGAATCACCTGGGTGTCCTTCGACTTCAATTGGTGAAATTTCAGTTCCTGTGACCGTTCTGCATAACTCTGCTAGTTTACGTATACTGGTCTCTTCGGTGGATCCAAGATTGAATGCTCGGCCGGTGAGGTTTGATCCATCTAACCCTTGGTCGAGTTCTCCAGCGGATCGGATGCCTCGAATCATGTCTTCCACCCATGTGAAACAACGGGTCTGCTCCCCAGCTCCATGGATTTCTATGGGTTCTTCTGCGAGACAACGTTCCAACATCATGGACACGACCTGCCCATGAGAATCCCCTGGGAGCCGTGGACCATAGGAATTGAACGGGCGTACTATGCGGGCATCTAGTGAATGTGTTTTCACAGCGTGCTGAATCAATAATTCACCGAGATACTTTGAGGCGCCGTAGGAATGCCGTTGATGGATTGCACTGGATCTGAACTGTGAATCAGAATTAGATGCAATGGGCATTTCATGCTGGTCCCCAAATGCTTCTGGACTGCTCGTGAAAACGAATCGTGCACCGTTGGTTACGGCAAAGTCGAGTGCAGTCTGCAAAGTTGAGAGATTGACTCTGGCTACGAGATCGGGACGCTCGTTGAACCAGCGTGTTCCATTAATCGCCGCAAGATGGTAAACTACATCGACACTTCCATTCAGTCGCTTCAATGCGGTTTCGTAGGACTCGGGTGCAGCTCCATCCTTCATTACTAGATGGAACGGAACTCCAATTTCTGCGGCAGATGATTTACAGGATTCAAGATTCTTCTTCCGTCCTCTGAACATGTCGTCGATAGCGCATACCTCGTGAAAATCAACTAGTAGCGACTCACAAAGGTGACTTCCAAGGAATCCCGCACCTCCAGTGACGAGAACGCGCATACCCCTCCGATGGGGTCACCCTGTATGGGCTTCACCCCGATTATGATGTTGTACGTTCAAGGATTTCGAGATGAACTACTCCGTCTTGGAGGATCATTCTGACATGGTCTCCTGTATTCACTTCCATGCATGGGTCGTCATCGAATCCAGTAGCATAGGGAATTCCGAGCAGGCTTGCTGCTGGCATTGAGAGTGGACACACGTCTCGATTTACAATGGCTTTCGGGCCCTTTTCAGTATATATCAACCCCATGAGTACATAGGGGGCAACAGTGGACCCAGAACCCTTTGGATAGATTAGAATTGAATTTTCAATAGCAATTCCATCTAGAGGGTGTCCGGGGTCTTCAATTACACCTGTGTCGCGATTGACATAGCCAAGATAGGTAATTGGTACATCTGTCACGAGAGCTTTTCCTTCAACTATCCATTCGGTTTGACTTGGTAAACTGGCACCCTTGATCGAACATGGTTCGGATTGATGGGTCTTGGCACGAGGCATTGATCCGTGAGCCTTCGCATCCAGTTTTGGGCGTTCACCTTGGATACGTTGTGGATCAAAAGCGACCGCAACGCATTCTTCGATTCGAGCTACACTCGTAGGCATCCGATTGAGGCCACTTGTCAGATAGTGCTCTGCTTTCAACGAATTCGTAAGTAGATGATTGTACCGTGTTCTATTGTATGGGGTGACTTCTGGACACGTATCTTTCAGGATGAGTGCTCCTGCTTCTTCTAGGATGTCGATTGTCCCATCATTTTTCAGAATCCCGTGATTGTGTCCAGAGGTGAAAACCCAGAGGCGCTGTTCAGGTATACGGTGTCCGAGTTCCATCCATGTGCGCACTGCCGCTGCAGTGGCACGAACTTCTCCTATACTGGCTTGCGGACATCCAATCACTACTAGATCGACTTCACCCTTTGGTGCAAGCTTAGCATAACTATAATCAAGATTTTCAGAGGTGAAGATCAAGGTGTCTTGGATATTGGATACATCCGCATCATCATCGTTTAGCCATAGCATTGGGCATCCATGGTTCGCTGCTGCTGCTGTGAGGGCTTTTCGCATCTCAAAGGTCGGGTCTTTGTTTTGGGTACGAATCACAGGTATTGGGCCGAATGGCATTCGCCAGTGAGAGCCTCTTTGGGCACCTATCCAATCACCTAGAACACTCCAATCTGTTGAGTCCGATAGATCTACTTCGACATCTACTAACAGATTAGGGAGCCGATTTTCCTCTAAGTGGAGGCCCCATTCAGGAGCCCATCCAGTAAGTGCGGTTGCAAGTGCTGAGAGTCCTGATTCTCGATTGGTAATCAACGATGTGTAGGAGTTAGAGAAGCAGACAGCGTTAGATTCAGCCCATGATCCAATACCTTCCGGCGTTTCAATACCACGATCGTAGGGGGTACACGAAAGTGTCGCCTTGATACCGAGTTGCATGTAGGCGTGTATAATCTCAAACTGTTGTTCGAGAAAGTTCTGATGTTCGATATCCATCTCGTCCATCTTCTCGTGATCGCAACCTGCACTGTTGAGAGTAGTTGGGATTGCGACAGTTCCGGTTGGGTCTTTGACGAGGTCTTCTAGGAAAGTCCGTAGCCCATGCCCCCCTGTTAGAACACTAACACCACTAACGTGGGCGTCGGAGCATCGGATGAAGTTCTTGGCACCAGCGACTGATGCGAGATCCACGACTAATCTCGCTGCCTTCTGGCGAGTTGTCCCTTGCTCTCCATTGAGCATGGAGGTCAACTCACTGGGTATGCGCATACCTATGCCTTCCGGAGCGAATCCTTCAACCTGCGGGTAATAGGTTAGCAACGAGGCTCAGCAACAGCCTGAAGTTCGAATTGGGGCCAAAGTGAATCCGATTCTATCTACACCTGAATTGTCTTGCAGTTCTGACATGGCTTCCCTCAAATCTCCAGCATTAGCTTTGATTTGCATTGTATCAACACACATATGGCTTTCAGGTAGGCAATTATGGTGGTAGGATTGTACAGTTATGAGATCCGAGTGTCTGAGGTCCAACAATCGATGCTCTACTTCATGCTGATAGTAGATAACGAGTGTTCCCGTAATTTCAACATTGTAATCCATCTCATTCAATTCTCCACGGCGCTTTGAATCTGAGAAATGAATACTAGCATCTCTGAGAAACATACTCCGATTCTTATATCCAGTATCCCTAACCATCTTTGTCAACTCATCTGCAAAGGAATTGTCCACGCTGAAGGATAGAATACGACTCATGGAATGCCGTATCGGCCAGAATTAATAACATTTGTTAAATATGTAATATTGTCCCCGCCGGCTCATGACCTACCCCAAGGCTCGTCCGATAATGATTGCAATTTTGCTTGTAGCTACCAGCCTTGCCGGCTGTCTGTCTACCGAAGACAATGTCGAGAAAGATACCGTATACACCTCAACTTGGCACATCCAGGATCTCGTCGAGAATATCGCTGGCGATTTCGTCAACGTAGAATTACTCGCACCTACTAATGTGCCAGTGCATGATTATGAGCCAACTAGCACAGATTTGCTCTACCTTCGCGACGCTGATCTTTTCTTTTATCATGGTCTTGGACTTGAGACATGGGTCAATACAACGCTCGAATCCATGGGTGATGACGCCCCTAAGTTCGTTGAAGTCCACACTCTTCCTGCCGGGAGTATTGCCCTTGAGTACGAGGCAATGATGGTTTCAGATCTATGTGAACACCTTACGGACGGACCCTTTGAGAGCTCAAACCTCTCTGAAATGGGTGCAACCGGTGAAATTCACGCTGAACATGTCGCTCATCGCTTGTCTTTCCCTATGTCGTTTGATGACGTACACTGGCACGATGATGACCACTCAGACGAGGAGGGTGACCACGACGACCACTCAGACGAGGAGGGTGACCACGACGATCACGATCTTCACGCTGAGCACAATCATCTAGTTCCTGAGGAGACTATGGATGACCCAGCGGGTTGTCCTGATGATACTGTTATTCACGTATACCACATGGAAGAGGGGCACTATCTTCTAGAGTTCGCCGCATGGGAAGGTGGCGAGAATTTCGACATGTCCGTTATGAAGAAGCCAGGAGGTCACGCCCATCATGACCACCATGGCCAAGGAGAGCACTCAGATGAGGGTGATGACCACGATGACCACTCTGATGAGGAGCGTGATCGTGATGATCATGATGACCACTCTGATGAGGAGCGAGATCATGATGATCATCACGATGATGATGTAGATATGACTCCTGAACTTGCGATTCAAGAATATGACATGGATAACAATAGCCTCATCTCTTGGGATGAGTTCTGGCACGCATGGATTGAAGACGATCATGAATTCTATGACGGTTGTACGGTTTCCAGCGATCCTAATGATAGCCATTACGAGTGCTGGATGCATGAGTGGTTGGATGCTGATGGTGGCATCAACATGAGTGATGGCTACGAAGAAGACGAATGCACTGAAGTTACGAATTCAACCACAGGTGTCACTGATGGTTGGGAATGTGAACGACATGATGGTGACCACGATGACCACGATGACCACGAGGATAACGATGAGAATCACTCCGACCATCACGACGATGAACCCGGTCTTCACCACCATGGTGATGATAATTATCATCATGACCATGACGGCGACGATGGACTGTCACATGCTGATTCTGATAGGCACCATGGCCACGATGACCACGATGACCACTCAGATCACGAGGAAGGGAGTGTTTGTTACAACTCTGAAATGAACATGATATCTGGTTTGGATAATGAGACGTCTTGTGGCGCATACACATACGTGACGAATCAGTCATGGGGTGAGACGACATTCACTGGATGTTACAACCCAGTATCACATGCTGCTGATTCAAACATGTCCGTGGCTACATGTGATGCATTCATGTGGATGCACCAAAGAGAAGTGGATGAGATATACCAACTAATGGCAATGTTCACTCATGCTGACACGAATGCTGATTCACAGCTTGACATAACTGAGTTAGAACACTTCATTGAAGCGTTGGGCGCATTGGAACGCTCCCATGGTGAAAACCATGAGTGCCATGACGGGATGCATTGTTTCATTTCAATTCACATTGAGGCAGAGGGTGACTACGGTTTCGCTCTACCACATGACGCAGTAATGCACGTTATTGCTCGCGAGCACGATGGCCACGCCGGACACGATGACCATGACGACCATTCCGATGAAGAGGGCGACCACGACGACCACTCCGACGAGGAGCGAGACCGTGACGACCATTCCGATGAAGAGGGTGACCACGACGACCACTCCGATGAAGAGGGTGAGCATGACGATCATGGTGAAGAAGAATTAGGACGATTCGACCCTCATAGCTGGCTAGACCCTCTGTCCTACCGTGCCCAGGCGGCTTTGGTCCGCGATGCACTGATTGAGGCATTCCCAGAAGGTGAAGCAGATTTCACTGCAAATGCAGAGGCCTACATGGCCGAGTTGCTAACCTTGCACGAGGAATTCTCGTCTACACTCGCTGCCTGTGAGGCAAAGGATATTGCAGCGAACCACAATGCGTATGCCTATATGTCCGAGCGTTACGATCTTCAATTTGTCACAGTTCACGGACTTGATCCCGAGGGTGAACCAACTGCTGAAGATATTGCTGAGGTTGTGGAGGCGATTGAGGAGGAGGACATCAGTATCTTCTACATTGAAGAGTTCACTGACCCGGATTCTGTGAGTTCCCTAGTCGAGCAGTCAAAATCGGATACCATGCCAGAGGGTGTGACTCTGATGACGCTTCACACCATGGAGTTGCCACCTAAGGATTCTAACGACGGTTATGTCGATTTGATGAAGGAGAATCTTGACAATATTCTCGCTGGCATGACTTGCTGAGTTCTAATCTGGTTTCAAGTTGTGATTCTTACGAATCTATGAAATCAGAGGTTTTGGAGGACCTAGTATGTCTGGTACGGACCCGCTCATCTCCATCCGTGGATTACAGGTCTACCGGAGTGGCAACCTCGTTCTAGATGATATCGACCTTGATGTTCACCGAGGAGATTTCGTTGGTGTTGTAGGGCCAAACGGTAGTGGGAAGTCAACCCTATTACTGACGATTATTGGAGAACTACAACCGACAGAAGGGTCAATCACTGTATTTGGTGATCAGCCTGGTTCATTGGCAAACCGTGGCCGTATCGCTTGGGTATCACAGGCGGCGGCTAATCTCCCTCATAATCTCAGGATTACGGTGCGTGAACTGGTTGGCCTAGGCACATTGACTTGGAGAAATATGATTCGGCCAAATAGAACTGAACGGATGGAACGAGTCAATAATGCCATTCAGATGGTCGGTTTGGAAGATCTTGCTGATTGTGATATTCGCCATATGTCTGGAGGACAACGTCAGAGGGCAGTGGTTGCCCGCGGTCTCGCCTCAAATGCCGAGGTCCTGATTCTGGATGAGCCCTTAGTCGGCGTGGATCGAACCTCTAGGGCGGATTTTCTTCGTTTCCTCGAGAATCTTTGTCGCACTGAGAAAAAGACCCTCTTGATGGTGACTCATGATCATACAGCGATTAGTCGATGTACTCATTGCGCAGTATGCATCGATGGCAATGTCCATGTGGACGAGGAAATGGAAATAGATTCTAATCCACTTATGTTATCCAATCTCAGAGGGAATCTCAACCCAAAGGATGCACTAAATCTCACTTTTTCCAAAGCAATACAATCTAAGGAGGAGGAATGATGGGTCTAGGAACTTCGTTGTTGACTTTTCTTAGCCCTGTGCTTGAGTTTCTAGCACCATACTTGCCTGGAGATACATTTCCATTGTACTTTGAGTGGGAGATGTTTCAACGCGCCCTTCTCGCAGCCCTACTCATTTCAATAGTTGCGGGCCTCTATGGGACTTTTCTAATGTTGAGGAATCTTGCCCTAATTGGAGACGGTCTCGCTCATGTTTCATTCGGTGGCATGGCAGTTGGTGTTGCCCTTGGATCGGTCACTCCACTCAACACCGCTCTCCTATTCAGTATAATAGCGGCGATTATAATTTACGAGTTACAGTCTAGGGAAATCCTCACCGGAGATACTTCGATTGCTATTTTCTTGACGGGCACGCTTGCCTTCGGTCTTGTTGTTCTTAGCAAATGGGGGGATGGGATCACAACCGATATCGAAGCCTATCTTTTTGGTAGCCTGAATATGATTGATCCAGCTAGTCTTGACATGATTGCCCTGCTCAGTTTATTCTCCCTCGTCAGTCTCGCAGTTCTCCATCGCGGCCTCCTTGCGATGACCATCGATAGTGTTGCAGCGCGTGTTCAAGGCATTCCAGTCAATTTTATTGGTCTCTGGTTCAGTATCACCATCGCCATTATTGTGGTCAGTATGGTTAAACTGGTAGGGGTCCTTCTTGTGAGTGCGTTGTTGGTCACCCCTGCTGCGACTGCTCAAATTGTCAGTCGTAGTTTTCGAGGTTGTATGTTATGGGCTCAAGCGTTCGGACTCTCAGCAACATTTCTTGGTATCTACTTCGCAGCAGAGTTGAACACCGGAACAGGTGCAATGATTGCCGTAGTTGCCGCTACACAGTTCACCCTTCTCGGTTTAATCAAGACATTTTCTGTACAAATCCGTAGGTATGTGGAATCGAAGAATCACAGTACTTGAAACGGCACGGATAACCCGATAGTTCGGTGGTTTTGACGAGAATCAATCCTTTTTTGCAGCAAGCGGCTGCCTCCACCCTTGTCCGAATGCTCGTCCAGATACGCGCGGTGATGGCGCCATCTGCCATCGTTTGTGCTC
>MDTB01174050.1_pt1 | contig 14104 bp, 11 predicted proteins | sample 811161 | NCBI WGS metagenome assembly MDTB01 (sample SAMN05326650, study PRJNA326480) | marine metagenome | isolation source: seawater | place: Mediterranean Sea | collected 2009
AAGTAAAATTTACTATACTTCAAATTCAATTTTAGAAAACTTAAAGTTAATGTTTAGCTTAATATTTAATAAATATGATTATCTGGTAATTGATCCAAATCTTAATGTTGCAAAATCAGTATTTTTTTCAATTTTAATCTATTCTAAATATAAAATTTATAAAAAATTTAAATTAGGAAGTATTTTTTTTTCACATCAAATAGGTGATAAATATTTACACTTAACAGAATATAGACATAAACAAATGTATAAAATAGCAAATATCTTGGAGAATAAAGTTGGTATTTATAAAAATGAAAAATTTAATTTACCCAACTTCATTAAAATGGGTGATTATAGAAATAAAAAAGAAAAAATTATTGGTATAATACCTGGATCTGGTGATCTAGAGAAAATTAAAAGATGGCCAGAAAATTATTTTATAGAATTTCTTAAATTGCAGGAAATTAACGAAAATTTCCAAAAAGTATATTTATTTGGCAGCCCTAGTGAAGTAAAATTATTACGACATATAAAAGAAAATATTAACCAAAACTATGAAGTATTAATTTTCAACAATGATTTTATTGGATCTTTAAATAATTTAAAGAAATGTTCTTTTTTTCTTTCAAATGATAATGGGCTTCTTCATTTTGTGAGATCTTTAGAAATAGATCATATTTCAATCCATGGTCCTACTTTTTTTCCAAAACTTTACCTTAATTTAAAAGACAAAAATATTTTAAGAACTGGAATCGAATGTTCCCCATGCATTTATAGGTTGGGCAGAAAAGGTTGTGGAGATGAAAAATGTTTAAAACAAATATATCCAAAAGATGTACTAAACAGTTTTGTAAAAAACTTTAGAAATATTATTTAATCTGTATTGAAGTTAGATTTCGAATAAAAAATTTCATATTTTGAGGTTTAGAAAATTTAATATTATAATCTCTATTAGGATTTAACTTATACAAAAATTTTTTTACGTCATATATATTAATAGTTTTTAGTTTATAATTTCTTTTAAATATTTTTTTTAAATTATAGAAACCTCTAGAACCCAATAAAAAAATAATAAATAATTTTACAATATTTTTTACTAAAGAAAGACTAACTAAATTACCCTGACTAAAAATAAATTTAAAAAAATTTCTGTTTTTGTGAATATTTGAAACCTTTTTTTTTGATACTTTTATAATTCTGTCTGCAATAAGATCTGATGCATCAGCTTTTTGATTATTGAACAAATATGACAAATTTTTTTTTTCATTTTGTTTTACAAAATTGTTATTGTCGTTTTCTAGTTTAATTTTTAGTTGTTCATATGTTTTGCACTCAACTACAAAATCTTTAAAATAATTGTTTATTATTTTATTTGGATCAACAAAATTTGGGCTAAGAGTTTTAAAATCAGACAGCATTGTCTCAATACATGTGGTGCTATTATAAGTAATCATGTTTTTATAATTCTTATAAAGTTCAGGGCTTTTAAAATTATTTTTTAAAACAAGCACATTTTTAAACATTTTCAGTTTATTTTTATATGATTTGTAGTCTTCAAATGGATGGGTATTTATTAAAATTTTACAATCTCTAAAATCCTTTGAAACTTTATTAATCAACTTTATAAAATTATTGTAAATAATTTTTTGATTTTCAAAACTCTCATTAATATTTTTGTACGCATCATCATTATTATAATAGAATATTTTTTTCGTCTCGATGAAATGTGACTTTTTTTTTGTATACCTTGAATTAACACTTACAAAATTTGTATTAAACACAATTACTTTTTTTTTTGTTTTTCTATTCTTATATAAGTAATGATACTTTTTTTTAAACAAATCAAACCTATGATGCCCTGTGACATATAATTTTTTTGTTTGTACATTATATTTTTTTAATTCATCAAAAATAAAATCTCCCCACAAAAAATATTCATAAATCAAATTTAAACTTTTTGATGTATTTTCTACAAATGTATTTAAATATGATTTGTCCTTGAGCCATCCGAAAGGCATTCCTTCATTATCAATCACAAATACAAACTTATTTGATTTTTTTAAAATCTTTGCAATTTTAATATTTTCAGGCCTTAAATTTTGTAAAATGATTACGTCATAGTTTTTTAAAAATAGCTCATAAATATGATACATTGGAATAATATCTATCTTCTCAAAATGATCGTAGATTTTATTAATAAGCTTTAAGCACCCATCCAAATCTCTTTGGGGATGATCTAAAATAAGGCAAATTTTCATTATTTCTTATAATTGCAACGATTTTTTAACACTTTAATAGCAAAGCAAATAATAACAACAAAAAAACTCTTAATAAATTTGAAAGTGAATTTTATTTTTCATCAACAGAAATTTCATAGTCAGAATAGTTTGGGTTGTTAGGCATATCTAACTTGTGAGGTGATTTATAGACTGTAAAAGTATTAGAATGTTTGGAAAATGTTAATTCTAAAGTTAATGGCAAATCATTATCTGCAACTATTGGAGAAAAATTATTAGCATGGACATGAACTAAATTTAAACTGAATTTATTTAAAAATTCTTTGATTTTATCTAAATGTATATCAACATCATGCAATTCAATCACCATCCCAGTAATTCTTTCTTCGTTAGCAATGATGTTGGGCAAGAAACGATATTCAGAACCCTCTATATCAATTTTTAAAAAAATATTCTGGCTGTTAGTTTCATTCATAACATCTGCAAAGGTGCAATGAATGTGGTCAATTGAGTTTAAGCCTACAAATTTTTTAATATGCTTGCGCTTTCCTCTAAAAAATTTTTTGTATGAAAATAATTTTTTAAATGCATAAAAATTGAATGGGTTTTTAATAGTTTCAATAAGTATGCGCTTCAACCAGAAGTAGAAATTTACTGACGCGTCATACACAACAACTTCAACATCATTTCGAAGTATAAAATGCTCTTCAAAACTCCAATCATCACAAATACCTAATCCTATAAGCAAATCTGATTTTTCAATATCTTTATGCGAAACGAGATAGCCGCCATCATATTTTTTTCCGACTCTGACTAAATCTGTTGCGTGCTTTATTAAAAAGAAACTTGGTAGGCGTACTTTCATATTTTCGTAATAACAGTTTTGAATTTATTTTTAATTCCCTTCTATTATTTATATCAAGATTGGTTTTATTATTTTGTATATAACCTAAAATTCTGCTTCCAGAAACAGAATTTTTTTTTAAATTTCTAGCAAAAAAAACATCAATATTTCCATTTCCTTTAAACCATTTTTTTAAAACATTATCACTTTGATTAAATTTAAAATCTTTATCTTTTCCAAATCTTCTCATGCCTAATTCACTTTCTAAATAGCCATGTTTATTTAAATTATAATATTTCTCAATTTTTTCATCTACTTCAAGAACGCTTCTTATGCTATCAATTTTATTAAATTTTTTTTCCAATATTGATATCATCTGATTTATATCAGATATTTTTCTATTAGGAAATGTGGGTCTCAAATGAACATAAATATCAGTGGTATAATTGATATTTTTATTCAACCACATTTCATTATATTTAAATAACTCTAAATCGCTTGAATTGTCCGCAGAAATATTTTTTGGTCTCAAATAAAATATCTTTGCTCCATATTTTTTTGCAATTTTAGCGTACCTTTTACTATCAGTTGAAACAATAACATGATCTATATTTTTGATTTTTAATGCTTGCTTAATTGTATAATAAATTAATGGTTTGCCATTAATTTTTTTAACATTTTTATTTTTTATTCTTTTAGAACCAGATCTAGCTGGTATTAAAATAATTTTATTTAATTTTCGCATTTGAAATTATATTTTGTGGTTTATTAGTAAATGGGTTTAGTGCAAAACCTGAATTATTGAAATAATTACTTAAATCTATGTTATTAATATCAAACTTATTTAGTGACGGATAAATATTGATGTTAATAACGTCTCTTTTGAATCTCTTCGGTTTATTTATTCTGTGTAAACAAATGCTATTTTGAAATATTAAATAATCTCCAAATTTTCCATTACAAATTTCAATTTGAGAACTAAATTCATCCTCTACCTTATGAAATTCTTCTCTTTTATCCAAACCTTTTTGGAAAATTGTTTTTGATTTTTTCTTTGGGACAACAAGCATAGCGCCACTATTAATATCTGCATCATCTAAATAAAACATCAACTTAATACTATGTTTTGTGGAATTATCAACATGCCAGAGATAGCTATCTTTATCATCACTATTATTTTCCTCTACTCTGTAAATATGATATGAGTAGATTTGAAAACTAGAGTTAAAATAAATTTCTAAAAGATCAATCAGTTCATCATTAAAAACATTTAATAGCAATCTTTGATCGAGAATTAGTGGATTTAGATAAGAAAAGTATTTATTATTAAATATCAAATTTTTTTTCTCATCAAAATTTTTAGAAATTATAGGTGATAATATCTCTAAATTTTTAATTCTTGAATTTTTTTGAACTACAAATCCTTTTTCTTTCAAGGAGTTGGTTATTTCCAAATTTTTTTTGTAATTATTAAGAGTTTTACTATATTTTATTTGAGATAAACTATGATTAATTTCGTGTAAAACATTAGTAGTTAATGAAAGATGGTTATTAAAAATTTTAAACTTAGTTTTATTCCAAATGATTTTTAAATTTTTTATAGCTTTATTTTCCATAATGGCCACTTTATCTCATAATAACTATATGATCTTCCATTATCTTTTAGTGACTATATAATCCTCCAATACTAAAAAATCTAAATTTGTTCTTGCAAAACATTCAAATGCATTTTTTGGTGTTTCTACAATAGGCTCATTCATATTTAAAGAGGTATTAATAAGACATGGAATATTAGTTTTTATGTAAAATTTATTTAATAAATTATATATTCTCTCATTTTGATTTTTGTTTACTGTTTGAATTCTAGAGGAATTATCTGCATGAATAGCCCCTTTAACTTTTTCTATGTTTTTCTCAATATGAAAAACAAAGTTCATAAAAGGAATTTTTTCATCCAAATCAAAAAAATCTTTTAATTTATCTTCAATAAATATTGGTGCAAAGGGTCTGAATTGTTCTCTATTTTTTATTTGTAGATTTAATATATTTTGAATATTTGGGGTTGCAGGGTTGGCTAAAATAGATCTGTTACCTAATGCTCTTGGTCCCCATTCGGATCTTCCAGAAAACCAGGCTATTGTTTTTCCTTCGACCAGGCCTTCGCTGACAAAGTCTAACAATTTATCTTCATGATGAAATTTTTCAAAATTATATAACTTATTTTTTTTAAAATAATTTACAACATTTTTTTCGATATCATTTGATGAATAAATGTTTCCAAAAGACGATGTTGAAATATTTACGTTCTTAAAATTTTTATCATTTTCACTAGAAGCAATCAGCGCAGCTCCTAATGCACCACCTGCATCTCCTGCATTAGAATGAATATAAATATTTCTAAATCCTGTTCTTTTTTTTATTTTTCCATTTAGAACAGAATTAAACGCGCAACCACCTGCCATACATAAATTATTTATTTTATATTTATCATAAAGGTAATTTAATTGTTCAAAGACAACATCCTCAAATACTGCCTGCAATGATGCTGCAATATTCATATGGTGTTTAGTTAATTTCTCATTAATTTTTCTATTAGGTCCAAGTAAATAAAATATTTTTTTTGAATAAAAATCAGGAAAAGTAGGTTTATTATAAGCGAATTCAAAACTTAAATTTTCATTACTATGTGTAAAATAATTTAAATTTAATTTAAAATCTTGCCCATCTGCTTTTTTAATCAATTTAAAAATTTCTTTTTTTAAAGAGGGTTCTCCATAGGATTGTAAACCCATAACTTTATATTCGTCACCGTAATTTTTAAAACCAAGATATTGGGTTATCATTTGATAAAGAATTCCTAAAGAGTGAGGATAATTGACTTTATTCAATAACGTAAAATTGTTATTATTCAAAATATAGCTTTCTACTGTGGAAAAATCACCTGAAGCATCATAGCTATACCCTATACTTTCTTTAAATCCTGAAGCTAAATATGATGAAGCGATATGGCATTTGTGATGTGGTATTTGTAAAAATTTAATTTCTTTCTTAGTTTTAAATTGTGATAAAAAAATTTCATCTATACTTGATCTTGATTTAAGAGATAATAATTTTGAATAAACATATGTTTTATGAAGATTTTTTAATGTAAAAAAGATTTTTTCTTTAAAATTATATTTCAAATCATAATTCATGGTAACAATATCTATATCTGTAGATTTTAAACCCAAGAATTTTAATCCTTCATTTATTGCAGTTACTGGAAATCCTGAAAAATGTTTAATTCTTGTAAACCTTTCCTCTTCTGCAGCATAAGCTACCTTACCGTCTTTAATAAACACCGCTGAAGTATCGGCGTGAAATACATTTATCCCTAGAATTAGCATTTTTATTGTATCGTTATTATATAATTGTAAAAATTTTTTTTTAATATTAAATACAATAATAGGCATATTTAGTAAACTTAAAATAGATTTAATGAAAAATAGAATCTTTTTTAAAATAACATACAGTTACATAACAATTCTAAATATATATAAAAAAAAAATTTTAGAAAATGAAAATCTATTTTAAGAAACTGTATTAAGGAAGTATTGATGACATTACCAATCCTATTGCTTTTATTTAACAGGCCTAAATTAACTAAAGTATTAATATCAAAATTAAAAGAAATTAAACCATCAAAAATTTATATAAATATTGATGGACCAAGAAAGAATAATTCCAAAGATATAGTTCTTAGCAAAGAAGTTATGAAAGAGTTACAAAATATTAATTGGACAAAAAATATAAAAATAAAATTATCAAAAGAAAATAAAGGATGTAGAAAATCTGTTAAAGAGGCAATAGATTGGGTTCTGTCTGAAGAAAATAGTATAATAATTTTAGAAGATGATTGCATTCCATCAATAAAATTTTTTAATTTTTGTTCAAAAATGATCACTAAATTTAAGGATAATAATCGGATAAAAGTCATTACAGGAAATAATTTTCAAAATAAAAAAATTGGGGATGGAGATTATTATTTTTCAAAATATGCACATTGTTGGGGATGGGCTACATGGAAAAGAGCCTGGAATGATTATGATGAAAAAATGAGCTTTTGGAACAAATTTAAATTAAGCGATGAATGGAAATCTTTACATCAACATAAGTATGAAAATGAATATTGGAAAAGAAAGTTTGATTTAGTAAGTGCAAATAAGATTGATAGCTGGGCATATGTATGGTTGGCTTCAATATGGTTTAACAAGGGAGTTAGTATAACTCCAAATCAAAATCTAGTTCAAAATATTGGATTTAATCATGAATCAACTCATACTTATGGATATGATGTTGATAAATACAGTAGAGTTATAAATGATGAAGATATTACATTTGATAATCATCCAAAAGATATAAACATAAATAAACAAGCAGATCTTTTTGTTTTTGAGAGCCACTTTAATGGTAAATATAATTTTTGGCCATGGAGATTTGTTTACATAGTTAAAATATTAATAAAAAATCCAAATATTTTTTTAAAAAAACTAAAAAACAAATTAAAATAAAATGAATAATAAAGTTTTAATAACAGGTGCTAAAGGATTTTTAGCTAGAAATTTATCAAATTATTTATCAAAAAAAGGTTATATAGTTTATGGAATTGGACACGGTAAGTGGAAAAATGAAGATTATAGAAAATTTGGTTACACTAAATTTTCAAGTGGCTCAATCTCTAAAAAAAATTTATTTTCTCTAGGTAGAAATGTAGATTATGTTATTCATTGTGCTGGAAAATCAATTGGTTATGAGCCCTTAAGAGATTTTGATAAGAACTCATTGTCAACATACATATTATTAGATTTTCTAAGTAAACTTAAAAAAAAACCTAAAATAATTTTTACATCCACTATTTCAGTTGGTGTAACTTCTAGTAAGAAAAGTTTAAAAGAAGATAATACATTACATCCATTTTCACATTATGGTTTAAATAAAAAAATATCTGAAAGTATATGTATTTTTTATGCTGAAAAATTTAAACTAGATATTTTGATATTAAGAATTTCATCACTTTTTGGGATAGGGTTAAAAAAACAATTTATTTATGACGCTATAAAGAAAGTTCTTAAGTCCCAAAAGATATTTTGGGGTACAGGTAAAGAAGTGAGAGATTTTATACACATTGAAGATGTTTCAGAGATAATTTTAAGGTTTATTAAGCTAAATTCCAAAGGATTGAACATTGTTAATTGTGGGTCTGGTAATTTATATTCAATAAATAAAATAATTAAACTTATACAAAAAAACTTAGATAAGAAATATCCAATAATTTACAATAACTACGGTAAAAATAGAAATCCCAAATATTTAATTCCAAATATTAGTAAACTAACAAAAAAAATAAAATTTAGAAGTAAAAGAGATTTTAATGAAGACATAATAAATAATATATTATGGGTAAAAAGAAGAAAAACAAAAAAATTGTAGTTGGATTTGTACTAAATTACAATCTAAAAAACTGGCTCGGTGGGGTAAATGTAATAGCAAATTTAATCAAGGTGTTAAATTTATATTACCCCAATAAATATACATTTAAAATCTTTGTGAACAAAAAAGATAAAAAAACAGCAAACATATATTTTGATAAAAAAAATATAATTTCCACTGATTTATTTAATAAAAAAAAAATTTTATATTATTTTAATTTGTTAAAAATTTTTATTTTTGGAAGATCTAAAAAATTTGATGATTTTCTTATCAAAAATAATGTTAATTTAATTACTCATTCAACTTATTTGGGTGTTAATTCTAAAATAAAAAATTTTTATTGGATACCTGATTTTCAATATCTCGAATTAAAAAATATGTTTTCATTTACTCAAAGATTACTAAGGCATATGAACATAAAAATGGGAATTGATAATTGTAATAAAATTATATTATCAAGTAATCACGCAAAAAAGATCTTTTTAAAATACTTTAGTATAAAAAAAAATAAGATTGTAATTAGTAAATTTAGATTTGAATTTTCATCTAAAAATATAATTAGAAGAAATATAATAAGAAAAAAATATGATTTACCTAAATATTATTTTGTTATTCCAAATCAATTTTGGAAACATAAAAATTATGATTTAATCATAAAGTCTATTAATCATATTAAGAAATTAAAATTAAATACAAACATCTTAATTGTAATTACAGGCAAAAATTTTGATTATAGAAGTAAAAATTATTTCAACGATATAAAGCTTACTATCAATAGATTAAAACTAAATTCTAATTTTAAACATCTTGGTATAATAAATTTTAATGACTTGCTGTCTATTATTAAAGGTTCGATTGCGCTAATAAATCCATCTATTTATGAAGGATGGAGTAGCACAGTTGAACAAGCAAAAGCTTTGAATAAAAAAATTTTATTATCTTCAATCGCTGTGCATAAAGAACAATCTAATGAAGCAACTTATTTTTTTAAAATCAATGATTATTTAAGGTTATCCAATTACTTAGTAAATATTTCTAATTTTAAAGTGAAACCGAGTAATTCATATCGTAATGATGTAAGGACATATGCTAGAGAACTAAACAAATTATTACAAGGTTCTATTAACTAATTTTTTTAAGATAATTGGCTAATTTTAGTGTCATTGCTAAAATTGTTAGTCCAGTATTTGCATAACTTGAATTAGGAAAAATGGAAGATCCTGCAATAAAGACATTCTTTGTATTATGTAACTTCATATTTTTATCACAAACACCCTTGCCAAAATTTCCTATACACAAACCTCCTGATGGATGATTTGTATCACGAAGTTTTTTTATAAAATTTCTTTTATTATCGAGATTTTTATTAAATATTATTTTACCAATTTTTTTGTTTATCAAGAATTGAGATAAGTTTTTTGAAAAAACTTTAATACTTTTTAATTCTTTATTTGAAATATCCCAATTCACATTCAACTTATAATTATTATCTTTTGATTTTGATCTAGATAGTTCAAGAAAACTTTTAGAAATTGGAATTTGTTCTGATTGTATATATACATCTATTTTCTCATCAAAATAACTTTTAATTCTTTTTTTTGATAAATAATAAAAAAAAATTTCAAATAAAATTTGAATATTTTTAAAATCTTTAAATATATTTAAAAGAAATTTTATATTTAAATTATGACGAATATTTTTAATGTTTTTTTTTATTTGAAAAATTCTTCCATCATTTTTTGATTTATAATGAAATTCAGCGCTAATGCCAATTGGTTGCTTTTTATCTATTGATTTTATCTTCGGTTGATATGTTGTACCATTATATATACCATTTTCAAAATAATTTCTAAAATTAGTCTCAGACTTAATTTTTAATCTACCAATAACTATACCCAAATGATCTTGAAAATATTTACCAATGTTTTTATTTTTGTTTATGGGATTATTTTTTAAAATCTGATTATTTAAGAAAAACCTATTATTTTCTAATGTGCCCATACTAAATATGAATTTGTTTGCCTTTACTAATATTTTTTCGTTATTTGAATTTTTACATTCTAGGTTTTCTGCATTCTTGGCATAAAAATTTAATTTTACGGCTGAAAGATTTTTATATATCTCAATATTATCATAATTCCTAAGTTCTTTATAAAAATAATCATACAAACTTGGTGTTTTTAAAAAATATGAAAAATATCTTTTTACCTTAAATTTTTCAAAGATTAATTTACTATCCGTATTATTTGGGTTGTTTGAAATTTTAATTTTTAATATCTGATATACTTTTTTATATAATTTTTTTAGTTCATTATATGACAATCCCCAGTTATTTTTTTTTATATCTTGTTCGGAAAATTCGGCGAGTTGGCCTCCCCAAACATTGCCTTTGCCACCTAGCTTAATTCCTTCTTCTTTAAAAGATCCTGAATGGAAAATATTTTTGTTGACATATAAGTTTTCTTTTTTTTTAAATTTACTATTTCCTTTTTCAATTAGGTAAATCTTTAAGTTTTGGTTTCTTAACAAATAAGCTAAGAAAATTCCTGAAATACCAGATCCTATAATTGATAAATCTGATTTAATAATTTTTTTTTTAATTTTATTTGAGTCTCTTATAATCATTGCTTTTTATTATTTGAATTATTTGTAACGACAATTTTTTAGCGTAGTTTTTTGAAATATTTTTGTGTGTTGGCAAAATTATTAGCTGATTTATAAGATTATCTAAGTTGGTAGTTTTGACTTTGTAACTTTTAAAATCTTTGAAATTATTACAGTTTTCATAAAAGGTCTTTCCAACTGAATATCCATTAATAAATAAATTCTTCCTAATATAATTTGCATTACGAACTGATATTAGATAATTGTAACACGAGCTATTTCTTATTTCAGACATATTAATATCTCTTGGAACAGATAAATTTTTTAAATAAGTAAAATAAACTTTTGATATATTTCGTCTATGTTGAATTTCATATTTAAAATTTCTACTCTTTGAATTTATTTCTTTTAAACAACCATCTGATGGTCTCGAAAAATAAGTGTTATCTTTTTTTAAATCTTTTTTACTAAAATATATTTTATCATTTCTATTTTCAGAGTTAATAATTTTTCTTTTAAGATGATTGAAGGTAAAAAAGTTATAAATAAAGTTTGATGTAAGTAATTGAAATATCAACGTTTTAATAATTTGTGGTAAATAGTTAATTAAATTTAGCTTTTTCCAATTAGATACTTCTCTCAAAATTTTATTGTAAGTTTGTAAATCATTACATCTTAGAGCTCCACCATAAAAATAATTTATCAACTTAAATGAAGAAAAGCTAAAGATTGATCCATCTGAGTAATTATTAATTGACTTTTTATTAGAAATTCCAATGGGTGATATGGCACTATCCTCTATTAATTTAATATTTTTTTTTCTACATAATTGATAAATTTTATAATAATTTCTCTCTACTATGCTGTAATGTGTTAAAATAATGACTGAGGGTTTATTCTTTCGCACTATTTTTTTTAATTGAATAATATTCATAAATGTAGAGTTTGGTTCACTATCTACAAAAATAACTTTACCTCCCGCTAATTTAATTAAATTTATTACTGCAGGGATTGTATAAGGAGAAATTAAAACTTTTTTATTTTTGTTATTTTTGAGGAAATATTTAACTAATAAATAAATACCTGTTCTGGCTCGCCCTAAAAGTATCACATCGTTTTTTAAATTAAATATAGCCTTAAGATTATTTTTAATATTTATTTTTGATGGAGATAAAAAAGAAAACAAATTTAAATAATTGATATTGATAATCTTTTGGCTTGATATTTTTCTTTTTAAAGCTAATAATTTCATCTAAATCTACTTATCTTTATTTTATATATTTAAAATTGAAAAGAAAAATTATAATAGCTGGTATATCAGGTCAAGACGCCTCTTTTCTTTGTGAAAAATTAAATACAAAATTTAGTATTATTGGTTTAACAAGATCTAATAATAAAAAAAAAATTTTTATTAAAAAATATCTAAAAAAAATAAAAATAATTAATACTAATTATTCATATAATCAAATTTGCAGAATAATCAAAAAATATGAGCCCAAATTTATTTATAATTTGGCAAGTCAATCAAATCCAAAACAGTCTTGGTTTGAGCCATTAAAAACAAATCTCTCAATTTCTAACATTACTCTAAATTTTTTAGAGGCAATAAAGAACTATGACAAAAATATTAAGTTTTTTAATGCATCCACAAGTGAAATTTTTGGAAACACAAGAAAAAGAATTTCTGAAAACTCTTATATAAATCCAGAAAATCCATATGGGTGTTCTAAAGCATTTTCACACAATATAGTAAAAGCTTATAGAAAAAAATATGACATGTTTGCTGTAAATGGTATTTTATTTAATCATGAGTCAACTAGAAGGGAAAGCAACTATATAATTAAAAAACTAGTTAAAGAAGGCTTGGAAATAAAAAAAGGCAAAAGAAAATTTATCTATCTAGAAAGTACGAGTCACATACGAGATTTTTCTTATGCAGGCGAAGCTGTTGCAGCAATGATAAAAATGGTAAACTATAAATATCCTACTGATTTTATAATAGCATCAGGTATATCTATACACTTAAAAACTCTTGTAAATGAGATATGTAATCAACTTTCAATTTCAAAAAAAAATATAATAAGCAAGAATGATACTAAAAAAATAATTAGCATTAGAAAAGCAAATATAAATTTAATCAAGAAAAAACTTAAATGGGAACCAAAACTTAATTATAAAAGAATAATTAAAAAAATGATAAAAGATGAAATAAATAATGGATAGTATTTTAAAAAAAAACTCTCCATTTATAATTTCAGAGATAGGCATTAATCACAATGGAGATAAAAAACAAGCAGTCAAGTTAATAAAACAAAGTAAAAAATCTGGGGCAGATTCTGTCAAATTTCAAATCAGGAATTTAAGCAGGATTTATAATAAAAAGATTAATTACAAAGATAATAATTTAGAGGCCTCTCATCAGTATATATTTAATCAGCTAAAAAAAAGTCATTTAAACAATAATGATTATAAATATCTTTTTAAAATTTCAAAGAAACTTGGATTAAAAGTAATTATTACACCATTTGATGAAAATTCAGCTAGGTTGGGCAAATTGTCTACTGTTGATGCTATCAAAATAGGTTCCCCCGATGCCGAAAGTTTATTTCTTATAAATAAGATAATTGAGATAAAAAAACCGTTAATTATATCGACTGGTATGAGTAGCTATAATAATATCTCAAAACTAAACTCTATCTTAAAAAAAAGAAAAAAGAATTATGCTTTACTTCATTGCTGTAGTTCATATCCACCTTCAAACAAAGAAATTGGTCTTTCTTATATAAAAAAATTAAAAAAAATATCTAAATATGTTGGTTATTCTGGCCATGAAAGAGACTTAGGGCCTTCCCTAATATCCTTATTTTATGGAGCGCAAATTATTGAAAGACATTTAACATTAAATAAAAAAGCAGAAGGCCCTGATCATAATAGCTCTCTAGAGCCACATGAGTTAAAAATTCTGGCC
>MDTB01188143.1_pt1 | contig 14103 bp, 18 predicted proteins | sample 811161 | NCBI WGS metagenome assembly MDTB01 (sample SAMN05326650, study PRJNA326480) | marine metagenome | isolation source: seawater | place: Mediterranean Sea | collected 2009
CTTAAGATAACAGGTAGAGATCCTGCTAAAATAAAAAATCAAAATGGTTACCCTGGAAACAGGTGGGGCGCAACAGGATGGTAAGCGCAGGGAAAATCCATCTATCTTTTCTAATTTGTGATAGTAAATTAGATAAACCTGTGAATGACTTGACTTTGAAACTATTGCGGACGCGGGTTCGACTCCCGCCGGGTCCACCATTTTTTTACCTTTCTCAGTGTAGTCAATATTTATACACATGCTGATAAATGAGTCACGCCTAATAGAAATTATTAGAGAAGAGGTTGAGCAGTTCACATCTAAGGAGATGGGGGTTGATACAGAACCTTCAGAAAGAAAAGCTGGCAAGTGGTGGCAAAGCTCGCGAAAAAGAAGAGAATTTGCAGAGAGCTACACATCAGGAAAAAACAAAGAAGCTCTTATTAATACAATCAAATCTAAAGTATTTAAGCCAGGTACACCTAACAACATAATATCTGACTATTATGATGAATTCATATTGCCTCAGGTTTTACACGCTATTCATGAAACATGGGTGGTAATAGATGATAAAAAAACTAAGTCAAGGGCTACTAGGTATAGCCCATCTGACAGGCCTGAAGGTAAGGCTGGAAGAATTATTAAAACAAAAGACTGGATGTTTCTCTTACCAGGGCTAGCTGCAGGAATATTAACTGGGCAAGTTTTAGCTGCATTAGTTGGCAGCGGTCCACTTGTTGCAAATGCTGTGAGGTGGAGAAGATATGTGTTTGGTCATGAAGTATCACATGCAATAGATCGAGAAGTTGACCTTGTACTTGGTTTTAGGTGGGAAAGCGGTTATCAAAATCCAAGAAGTATCTATACTAAATCTACCGAGCCCGTGGATAATCCAAAGTATTTACCTTACAAGAATGAAAAAGCTCTTTTTCCAAACCTTGGCTCGGTAGTTTCTCACCAGAGAGAAATTCTAAGAGGTATATTTCCCTGCATTAATGAGGATCATCCGGAGTACAAGGACGAACATGAATATAGACCAGGAGAATTATACGCTAACGTAATTCAGTGGCGAAAAAAGAATCAAAGAGATTTTAAAGCCAGCGATATAAAGAAATGGAGAAGGCTACCTAAGATAAGGTCAACTCTGGATTCGACCATAGCTGACCTAATTTTAATTATAAAAGCGTGCGGGAACAAGCCTGACCAGGAAATTGCAGATGCTTTAAACAAGCTAGGCTAGAAAAAAATATTTTGTGAAGAGATAATTTAAATGATGTTAATTTTTACTTTCCTGTTAATTGCGACTCTTGAGGCAACAACAAAGCACGAAGAGCCTAAAAAAGAAACAAAACCCGAAGAAACACAAGAAGAGTTTGATATGTGTGTCGGGTGCGAAGATAAAAAAGAAAAGAAAGAGGAAGAAGATCCGCCTGGCCTCGATGTTGAGATTATAATAGATCCTGCAACAGGAAAAGCTAGGTACGTTATAAAGGGTCTTGCAATTCAATAAAATATGATTATCTCACATATTTATAAGAACAGGTAATAAAATGATTAAATTGACTAAGAAGCAACTAAAGCAAATTATTAAGGAAGAATTATCCTTTCTCAACGAACAATCAAGCCCATCAGAGCTCTACGATCGATTTATATACTTAAGAAACGAGCATCAGGGAGAGTTTGCTCTTCTTGACAGGCTAGGTGAAAAAAGATATGGTGAGGTCATACAGATAAGAGATGAGATGCGTGCTGATTCAAGCATAGAAGGATACGATGCTTACAAAAAATTCTTTAATCAAGTGAAGCAAGAATACAGCCTTTTCCCAAATACAGTTAGAAACCTTTGGGATGAGCGACACGAGACACCTGATATCACAGCTCTAAAGGCACTAAAGACAGAATATGATGATCTAAGCAGCCAGTTTGAGTCAAGAAGCGGAAGTAACACATCAGATTACATGTACGGTCGCAAGAGAACAGAAATTGTTCATGCTCCAACTGGAGAGGTTGTCAAAACTGGTTTAAATAGAAAAGGTAGCTTAGGAACCTAATAAAGCTTTTATTTACTGATAATTTATATTTTGTATGATTTATAGGTCAATTTAACTATTGACTTTTACACACACATACAGGAGAAAATGATGAGTGAAAACAAAAGCGGGTACCAGCTCCGCACAGACTTGCTGGGAATGGCGATGGGTATCGTCAGTGAGAGAGTTCAGAGACTTGAATCAAATGAGCACTTTCTTGCAGAAAATGATCGGCACTATGCGCGAAAGCCAATAGATCCGTTCACTACTGAAGACATAATCGCAGAAGCTGCAAAGCTTTATGCATTTGTTCAGAAAAAGTAGCTAATGTAGATACTTGATCTACTAGTATTTTTGAAACCTTCTTTTCTCCATAATATTTAGAGATTGAAGGTTTCTTTTTTTTATGGAATGAAAATGAAGTGGTACGAAAGAATTATAAAAAGATCTCAGCATATAGATAGTAAGACGTTTTATGTAGAAGATACACCAGACATTACAGACGAAATAGAGAAGTCCCTATGGATTCTTAAAGAAGATCTAGATCTGCCTACTGAAGAAGTTCAAAGATCAGTTGACTCTAGAAAAAAGGCAGCAGGGTATTCTAGTGAAAAATTAAATAGTTGATTAATTAGATTTATGAAGGTATAAGTTTTGAAACATTCACTAAGAAATATTTTAAGCACAGTAAGAGAAGCTTATATCGAAAGAGAGGTTATGTCAGAAAACTTGGCCTATCACGCTTCAAACGGTGTAGGTGTGGATAAAAATATTCTTAGACCAGGATCATCAGCATTTTTCTCTTTGTTTAGAGAGGCTAGAAGACTATCCGAGGTGGGATTGTATGAGGCAAAAGAATCAGAAAAATTCTATCTTTTTGAGACAGAAATAGGAGAGTTCGATTATTTTGAAGACGGTATTGTACCTCTTGACTATCCTATGAATGAAGATACAATCATAGAGGCTGAATATCAAGGTAGAAAAGTTAAGCTAGGAAAACCGACCAGAAATTCAGGAAAAAGCGGTGGACAGTTTAAGGTGTTTGTAAGAAACAAGAAAACAGGAAAAGTCAAAAAAGTTACTTTTGGATCTAGAGAAATGAGATCAAGATTAGGAGATCCAGCAGCTAGAAAATCATTTGTTGCCAGGCATAAATGTAAAAAAACAAAAGATAAAACTTCGGCAAGATATTGGTCTTGTAGGCTTGGAAGATATCCTCACTTAACTGGTGCAAAAAAGAAGTACACATGGTGGTAAAATGAAACCATATTCAGAAAAAACTATCTCAGAGAACGTCAGAGTTAGAAAATTTAATGCATCGGTTGCAGAGACTGCTTTAGAGTGGCATAGAGACCGTCTGGATCGCGTCGTAGAAGTTATCCATGGTAACGGTTGGATGTTCCAGAGAGACAACCAGGTACCGTTTATGATCAATCCAGGAGATGAAATAAAAATAGAAGCTTTAGAATGGCACAGAATAATTAAAGGGAAAGGAGACCTTGTTTTGAAAATTACTGAAGAGAAAAAGAAAAAACTTAGTAAAAAACAAAAGAAAATAGCGCAAGCCGCTCCACCGCCAGATGAAATTACGGGTGCAGATTTCAAAGCTCTTAAAGCAAGAAAAGACAAAAAAGAAGTTGAAGAAGTAGACGATGAGATTCTTACAGCATACGAGGAATCTGAAGATATATTCGAAACAATTGGCAGCATTATTAATGAAAAAAAGAAGAGAAAAAAGAGAAAGAAAAAAGCACCTTCAAAAGATAGGAAAAATCCAAAACAATATAGTGCTCCACAAGGAAGTGAAAGAGACAAGGGATTAGATGCAGCTGCTGCAGCGTATGCTGCAGGAGATGTAAAGAAAGCAGCAAGGATAAGGGATAGGATGGAAAAGAAAGCAAGAAAAGAACCAGGATTTAAAAACAAACCCAGAAAAGACACGGGCAAATATACTAAAGAATCAACTATTATAAGCGAAAGCTCAGAATTAAGAAGTCTAATAGAAGATATCGTAGAAGAAGTCAAGCTAGATGCACTATTAGAAGAAGTTGAAAAAAGAATAGATGAAAAAAGAAAGAAGAAAAAGAAGAAAAAGTCAAAATCTGCTGGAAAACTATCTGCTGCAGTAAAAAAATCATTAGATAAAAAAGCAGACAAAAGATGCCTCACAAGAGGCTCAGTATACTCAGAATTCAGAAAAGGCCTCGCAGCATATCTTTCATCTGGCTCTAGAAAAGGGATGTCAGCTCACCAGTGGGCACACGCTAGAGTTAACTCTGCAAACCCAAGTAAGTCTTGTGCAAGTGTTAAGAAAAGAAAGAAGTGTCCCTCTAAAAAGAAAAAGAAGAAATGAAAATAACTAGACGAGAATTGCGTCAGATTATTATTCAAGAATTTAGAAAGTACAAAGGCGGTAAAGACAATCCGTGTTGGCCTGGTCATAGCCCAGGGGGCGGTGATCCAAAAGAGCCAAAAACTAAGATTGGAAAATCAGGGAAGAGAGTTGCTAACTGCAAGAAGAACAAGGGCAAGTCTGAACAAACTATCTACGACTATCAGCGAGATTTTCAGTTATTTGGTGATGTAGAAGACCCGTATGATGAAACAGAGCTTTTTGCAAAACAAAACATGACAGAGGCAGACCCGGCAAAAGGAACGGGTAAGAAGCCAAAAGGTAGCGGAAGAAGGCTTTACACAGATGAAAATCCTAAGGACACAGTATCTGTTAAATTTAGAACTGTATCAGACATAAGAGACACATTGTCTAAAAAAAGCTTTAAAAGCAAGAGCCACAAAAGACAATCGCAAATAATAAATCTAATACATCAAAGAGTTAGGGCAGCTTACAAAAATGCAAAAGACCCGAGTACAAAGAAAAGGCTTAAAAGAGCACTCGAGTATGCTGAAGAAAGAAAAGCTGCGAGTAAAAAGAAAACAGAGAGGCTAAGAAAGAAAAAATGAAAATAACCCGTAGACAATTAAGAGAGTTAATACTGCAAGAGGCGAAGAAATCAGATGTTCCCGCTCATTTTGGGGGAGGTAATAATTTAACTGTCTTTGGATACAAGACAAAGAATTTTGATATCTGTCTATCTGCAGTTAAATTATTTGAAGATCTAAAGAAGCGTCTCAAGGGTGCAAAACTTGAAGGAGTTGAAAAATCAGTTGCAAAAGCAGCAAGGCTTTCTGATCAAATATTTGGAATTGAGAAAAGAGTTGTGAAAAGAGGAGTTTCAACCAAAGAAGAGTGTGATAGGGCTGCAGAACTTAATAGAGATCTAAAATCTATTGTAAAGGGTATGTTAGGAGCTTCAGCCAATGAGAAACTAGGCTACATGAAAATGCACATGAGAGAGATCACAAAGAGAAAAGAAAAATAAATATCTACTCTTGTAAAATTACGAATAAAATGATAGTATTACAGGGTGAATATTTTTATACTGGATGAGAAGCCTGATAAAGCTGCAGAGTATCATTGCGATAAACATGTTTGTAAGATGATACTTGAGTCAGGTCAAATGCTATGTACTGCTCACTGGCTTGGATGGCTAGAAGAACTTGGGAAATCTAGAAAAGATTTTAAGCTAGTTAGAGATATGCAAAACTATCTGTATGAAAATGTTCCAATTGAAAAACAACCTCCGTGGAAGCTCACTCATGCAAACCATCCGTGTTCTGTCTGGACCAGGGAATCAATAGGAAACTATAAGTGGCACTCAGATCTAGGGCTTTATCTTTGTAGAGAGTTTACTTTTAGATATAACAAAATTCACAAGTCATTTAAGACCCACTACTGGTTGCAGCAAAATAAGCCTCCTAAGATATCAGAAAAAGGTATGACACCTTTTGAAATATGCATGAGAGAAGATTATAAGATTAGTTCAAACCCTGTTGAGTGCTATAGGGAATACTATCTAAAAGACAAAGTTAGGTTCGCAAAATGGAAAAAAGGAAACGCGCCTTCTTGGTGGAACGTGTAACCCGTCTTTTCGTGTGGTAAAATAAGATCATAAGGAGTTATTTATGTCTGTTAGATTTGGCTATGCTTGTATTAACATGGGACTTCAAGAAAGAAAGCCTAACAAAGTTTCATGCAACAGGGGCATGATTAAAAGAACTTTTCTTTCTAAGGGCGTTCCTTATGCATCTGAGCTGGCTTTAAAAAATACCATGGATCTTATTAAGATCATTGCGTGGAACAACGAGCAGGGCATCAAGGTATTTAGAATGACATCCTGCATGTTCCCGTGGATGTCAGAATATGAACTAGAAGATCTTCCTGACTTTGAAGGTATTAAAGCTAACCTAGAATACGCGGGCAAGCTTGCTCGCGATAACAATCAGCGCCTATCTTTCCACCCAGGTCATTTTAATATCCTCACTTCTCCAAAGCAAAAAGTTGTTGATGGCTCAATTGTAGATCTTACACGCCATGGTGAAATTATGGATCTAATGGGTATGCCTAGAAGCCACTGGTCAAAGATTAATATTCACCTTGGTGCCTCCTACGGGGATAGAGATACTGCTATTGAAAGGTGGTGTAAAAACTTTGAGCTCCTTCCGGACTCTGTTAGATCGAGGCTGACTTTGGAAAATGATGATCGAGGAAATCTATATTCAACAAAGATGATTTATGAAGGGGTTTATAAGCGACTTGGTGTTCCAATTGTTTTTGACTCTCATCATTTTGAGTGTGGTCCGCAGGATTCGTCTTACGACGAAGCCCTGGCTATGGCTGTGGACTCCTGGCCTGACGGGGTTACTCCTCAGTGTCACCACTCAAACTCTAAGAAAGAATACGAAGATCCTACTGTTGTCAAGTCAGCTCACAGCGCTTACTACTATAAGCCCTTCAAAAGCCTAGGTCATACTTTGGATGTTGTCCTTGAGGCAAAAGCAAAAGAGAGGGCTCTCTTTAGATACATGAAAGATTTTATCAACTGTTGAAGTTTTATATTCAGTCTAATAATTAATAACTGAATACTTTACCAGGAAATCGTCAATGTCATTAACTGTGGGCAAGAAAAGGCTAAGGAAAATAATAAAAGAAGAGATAGAATCTTATCACACTTCTAAATCAAAAAATATCGTAGAGCAAGTATTTGACTCTCCAAGAATTGATGCTCAGGTTGACTCAGGTGGGGTAGCACCCGGCTCTGTATATGGACAGACTACTGCCAGAAGCCAGACTCCAGGAGGTGGTAGGGAAGTAGACAGTCGTGCTTCTCAGGCTTCTTCTGAAAGTGATGGTGGCGGTCTTGTCACTGCAGCGACTACCTTTCTAGGTGTTCTTGGATTTGTAGATCCGACAAACTTACTGCCAGTTACAGGGGGCTTGTCTGCAACAGAGGCTCTCGCCGCTCTTATTTTTGCTGCTGCAGGAGATGAAGAATCAGCTGCTATAACACTGGCAGCCGGGCCACTTATAGGAGGCCCTATTATAGCTAGTACCAATAGGCTGAGAAGAGGTGCACAGGCCCTTGATCAAGTTGGAGCAGATGGCGCAAGAATTATAGATAGGGCTCAGCAGATTGCTTCTGATCCTAGTTTTGACGCCATGGACATTTCTCAGCAAGCTTCCAGATTAGCTGATAATGTATCAGAGCAGGCGGATGATCTTGCCAAGACCGTAGAAGATGCTGCTCAATCTGCTAGGATTCCCTCACCGGCTGCTTCAAGGGCTGATGATCTTGTAGATCAAATGGATGATATTATTGAGGCAGGTCTAGGTAGAAGGGCCACGGCATCATTCAGGGCTGGAAGGGAGGCAATTGAAAGGCTGCCCGGCTTAGTAAACTCTACTGATGACCTGATTAGAGCTATTCGTGCAGGTGATGACGTTGTGGATGACGTTGCCAGAGACATTGGTGAATTAGGTGCTGAGTTTTCTAGGCTAGGGAAGGCCCGGGCTGCAGTTAGAGGGGTCGACGACGTAGATGCTAGAGCAGCTGGTGAAATATTTAGAAATGGTCAAAGAGAGATAATTGAAAACTCAAGGGCTCTAGCTAGAGAGATTAGGTCCGGATTAAGAGGTGGAACCATAACAAACAAAAATGGTGCCAAAAAAGCTCTGGTCAGGCTAGGAAGAGTGAGGCAGCAAGGGCTAGGAAGAAGATTTTTAGATGCTATTATAGGAGGAACTACTTTGGCAAGAGCTCTTCGCGGAGGTGCCATAGTAGTAGTAGGAGGCCCGGCACTCTTCAATTTCTTTAGAGATCAGTTTCCTGAAAAACTTCAGTCTGATGCCGGAGTTCCTCCCGATATTGATGACGTCGACCTTGACGACTTAGAGGTAGGAGGTCAATCAGCGGTTGATGACTTGCAATTTGGCGGAGAAGAGGCATTTGAACAAATTGAGAATCTAGGCGATGACGAAGCTGTTGTTGTTAGCACTGAAACAGGTGATGTTATACCTGTTGAAGAACTATCTGAAGATACTGAAAATGATCTAGATATGGGTGCTCTCGATTTGGAATTTTAAAATAGGTGATAATATAGACAATAAAAACACATTAAGAGTGGCTGATCTTGTTTTTGTAAAAGATCAAAACACTTCAAAAAGTGTACCTGGTGTTGTAGTTGGAGATCAAGAGAAGATATCAGGAATAGGATATGTTGTTCCTGTTTTAACTTATGAAGGCATAAAAAATATACTAAGAGAGAACATTGTTAAAAAAGATGTCTCTAAATTATAAAACATTTGCCAGCACTTACGCTTATTATCTAGTACTGATGAGAGATTATGAAAAAGCTTCATTGTTTTTATTTGACATGATAGAGATTTCTTTTAAAAATGATGAAAACGACGAGTATGATGTAGATGATATTAAACAATTTGTTATTGACATTGTAAGTCTAATATCAGAATATGATGCTGATTATTCAGAGAAAATGGCTAGAAAATATTATAGACTAATAATGGATCAAAATTCTACAATTTAATAATTATGAAAGTGATACAACAACAACTAGACGCTTATCATTCCAGATATTTTTCCAAGTATCTTTTTTTCAATTTGACATATTCTCATTCTAGTTACTCCAAAAATATCGCCAATTTCTTGCAAAGTTCTTGGTCCAGAAGATGCAGCTATTATTGTACAGTTGTTCTCTTCTTTACACTCTATCCAATATTTACACTCAGATCTCTTGCAAGAAGAGTCTTTAGATTTATTAAGTTCAAAACATTTCATACTAATATTTTCCTAAAAAGTTTTTTAATATTAAAAATTTATCTTCTTAGGAATAAGATGTACACAAAAGGGTCTTGTTATGCAAAATAGAAAAAACTTTATCTTAGATACTTCAGTCCTGCTCTATGATAAAAATTCAATACATTCTTTTAAAAATCACGATGTGATTATACCAATGCTAGTTCTAGACGAGATTGATCGTTTTAAAGATAAACAGGGGATACTGGGTGAAAATGCTCGATATGTCAATAGATTTCTAGATGGACTAAGAGAAAAAGGTAAGCTCCATGAGGGAGTAGCTCTAGAAAATGGTCAAACAATAAGAGTTGAGAGAAATCACATGGGAACCGTCCCTAGCTCTTTAGATATAAGCTCAGGTGATAATAAGATTATTGGAACATGCCTGTTTTTATCTGAGAGTGAAAAAGATAAAACAACAGTAGTTGTCACTAAGGATATAAATTTTAGAGTCAAATGCGATGCTCTAAATATTCTATCTGAGGATTATTATAGAGATAGAATTGTTAATGATAGTGATGAAATATACACTGGGCAATCAACTATTCACATTGATCACAAAGAGTCTTTTGATAATTTTTTTGATAATTCAGATCCCATCTCTCTTGACGATCTTGGAATAGACCTTCAACCTAACCAATATGTTGTAGCTAAATTTAATAATCAGTCCCTCCTCGGAGTTGTAAAGAATAATGAGATTCACCCTTTAACAAAAGATCTAGACTCCCTAATCAGTGTCAATCCTAGAAACAAGGAACAAAAGTTTGCCTTAGATCTTTTGACTAGAAATGATATATCAATAGTTACTTTGACAGGAATAGCTGGTTCAGGAAAAACATTTTTAACACTTCTTGCCGCTCTTTCAGGTGTAAATTCTAAACAATATGATAGAATTATTTTTACGAGAAGCATTGAGCCTGTCGGTAGAGAAATAGGTTTTTTACCAGGAGATATTGATGATAAGATGGATCCATGGATAGCCCCTATAGTTGATAACTTTAGACATGCTTTTAAAGATACCAGTTACTTTGATGTTATGAGAGACAAAGGTAAAATAGAAGTAGCTCCGATGGCTTTCATAAGAGGACGAACTTTTAGTAAATCAATTATTATTGTAGATGAAGCTCAAAATGCATCCATACACGAGCTAAAAACAATAATAACTAGGGTTGGTGATGACTCTAAGATTGTCCTTTTAGGTGACGTTGAGCAAATAGACACACCTTACTTAGATACTCTTTCTAACGGTCTTACAATAGTAATTGAAAAATTTAAAGATCAGGAGATTGCAGGTCATGTAACTTTGATGAAAGGAGAGCGATCAAAGTTAGCAACTTTAGCATCAAAGATAATTTAGTGCCTATTTAATCTTAAGAGGTTAAAATGGCAGGAACTACTTTTAAGAAGAGAAATAAAAATTTATTTAAAAAAGTCTATCCATATGTTAGACGAGCACCGGTTTTTGAATTTGTTTCAGACAGAGAATCTGTAATTGAAACTGCAAAAATTACTTTTACAAACTCTAGTTCTGAGTCTCATACTTTTACTTCTACTTTTTTAGAACTACCAATAGTTACTGTAGTTTCTGTAGACTCAGAAGATAATGACACAGCTAATGTTAATGTCTTTGTATCTAGTATCTCAAAAACATCAGTCACTATTGAGACAAGTCAAACATTTACAGGCACCGTTCACCTTCACGCCATACTAGTAGGGTCTTAAATGGCGGGTTTTGATAACTTAACTATTGAAGTGGGTAAGGTGACGTTCTCTAACTCTTCTTCTGAGAATGTTGTGTTTTCATCTTCTCATAACTCTATCCCTACTTTGATGGCTTCTTACGAGGGCTCTACGCCTGTAAATGTATTTGTTACATCCATATCAAAAACAGGTGCAACAATAGAAACTAGTTCCATAATTAATGGTGAGATACATTTTCACGCAATATCGTCATAAAAGGTTTTAAAAGACATGGCAAACGATTTTTCATCCAAACAAATAAGAGCTTCACAGCTAATCGCATCTGGAGGCATTGGTTCAACTACTATAGGCTTAATGATATATTCTGCATCAGATGCTACAGATCTATCTGGAGGTACTAACAATAGTCTGACAGCAGGTATAGGGCCTGATGTGTTCTTGTTTGTCTCAGGCACTGAAGATGGTAAGAATAGAGGAACAGGTGTATCTCTATTTGGCGGTGATGTAGTTGTATCTGGAACACTATATGCAGAAAAACAAGTTATAGAAGTTGATGAAAATGTAACTGGGTCTATGACAGTACAAGGGACACTTTTTGTCTCATCTAGTGCTGATATTGCCGGAGGTCTAACAGTAAATAAAGATCTTGGTGGAACTATTGGTGATGGATTCATTGCCAAGTCAAGTGCGATTGGAAAAGAACTTATTAGAACTTTACCTAACCTGGACCAAGTTTTGATTCTGTCAGGAGGTTCAGATAAGTCATATGATGAATCTACAAGTCTAGACGTTTCTTTTTATGTCTCTGGATCTACTGGCTTCATAGGAGGCGGAAGAAAAGGAATTGCTGTGTTTGGCGGAGACACTGTTGTCTCAGGTAATCTACGAGTAGAGGGCTCTAGTGTCACAATATCAGAGACTATTGATCACGTAGGTGATTCCGATACATTTTTAAAGTTTGATACTGATAAGATAACTCTAGAAGCTGGCGGTAAAAATATGGCCCAGCTTATAGAAGACGGAGAAAATAATCGGGTGTTAATCTTATCAGGAGGCTCTGATAAGGCTTATGACGAATCCGGAGGTTCCGATGTTTCTTTTTATGTTTCCGGATCTGTTTCAAAAAGAGGGACAGGAGAAAGAGGTACTTCGGTCTTCGGTGGGGATCTTCACGTTAGTGGGGCAGTTACCAGTGATGTAACACAGTTTGGTCAGTGGACACTAGCTTTAAGCCCGACAAGAATATACCCAAATTCAGCAGCAGGAACACACGTTCTTGTCGGAGGTACAACCTTATCAGCAGCAGATACTATTCTAGCTTCTGACGGTGGTGCTACTTTTAATGATAATGGCGCAAGCGTAGACTTTAGAGTCGAAAGCAACACTAAGGAAAATGCAATTCTTGTCGATGGTTCGAGCGATCAAGTTCTAATTCTTTCAGGTGGATCAAAATCTTCTAACGATGAAGCTCTTGGGTCAGATATTAACTTTTATGTATCTGGTTCAGTTGGATCTAGAGGTACATCTGCAAGAGGAACTTCGCTCTTTGGCGGGGACGTTGCAATTTCTGGATCTCTCAGGTCGGATTCTGATATTGATGTCGGCGGTAGTATTCTAGTAGACAGATTTATCATGCACAAAGGTGACACTAATACTGCCATAGATTTCACAGACGATAAGATAACAATCGATGTCGGAGGTCGTGAATTCATAACAATGACAGAAGCGGTTCAGGACACTATCGAGTTTAATGTCCTTGAGTCGGCTAATTTTAACTTTATTGTAAATGCAAGCTCAAACGAATCATTTTCAGTAAGTGATTCAGGGGTTGTTGTTAATGAGGGCGGAGCACCTGCTTGTGATTTTAGAGTACAAAGTAACAATTATGAAAAAGCAATTTATCTAGATAGTGACAACCAGTTCATTCAATTTCTAGAGGCAGCTTCAGAAACACCGGGTAATGATGTAAATTTCCATGTTTCAGGAACTGTTGGCAGCAAAGGTTCAGCAACGAGAGGTACGGCAGTATTTGGAGGAGATGTTTTTGTCTCTGGAAGTTTAGGTGTTAATACTGTCAACGTAACATCAGATGGTAAATTAGGCCTCGGGGTTACATCTCCTGCTTATAAGCTTTCTGTAGGCGGGAACGCAGAGTTTGGTGAATATCTTTTTCACAGAGGGGATGCTGATACATCTATTAGATTTCAGGATGACAGAGTTACCATAAGAGCAGGAAGCAGAGACATGCTTGATATCGTAGAAGCATCAGGCGATCAGTTTCTAATTCTTTCTGGCGGATCAGACAAGTCAAATGATGAAGCGCAGAAGCCAGACGTAGGGTTCTATGTTTCTGGATCTAAGGGCATAAGAGGAAATAACGATAGAGGGGTTGCGGTATTTGGAGGAGACCTTGTAGCATCTGGAACCATGTCAATATCAGGATCTTTGTCAGATGCATTTAATTCGAATGCCAAACTGGAGTTTGCTAATGGTCATCCTAACAACTTTAGGATCATGTCAGGAGATGGTAATCAGGTTATTGCCAGAGATGCCGGAGGAACACCAGATGCCATAGTTCTTAATTCTGATGGTGCTGCAATTTCTGCACTGTGGAAGGTAAACAGTAAGTTCTCATTTGGATCTCTTGCTAGTACTAACCAAGTATTTATAAATTCAGACAATGCTTCAGAAGGCGGCGCTGATACTTCATTCTTTGTATCTGGTTCAGTTGGATCTAGAGGGTCAGCTGTTAGAGGAACATCGCTATTTGGCGGAGATGTATTAATATCCGGATCCATGAGATCAGGTGGCCAGCTTCACATGACAACTCACAAGCTGGTGTTCGGCGATTCTACTGCTCGATTTGCAAGATTTGATTCAAACGGCGGTGATACATCAGCCGGTGCCAATAATAAAATGACTACTCCTTATAATGGTCGCTTAATAAAGGTAATTTTAAGAGGAACTGTTGCTGGCAACAGCACCGTAGTAGGATTTCATAGAAACACTGACGGAAGTGCCAATGTAAGCGGAACATCAACTGAAGATATTACAGTAAGCATGGGAAGCGCAAATACGTCATACACATTCAACTTTACTGCTGCCGCAGACTGGGCAGCAGGTGACATAGTTGGTCTAAAAATTAATCCCACAGATGATCCGGGAATAGTTATAGCTACTGC
>MDTB01123408.1_pt1 | contig 14102 bp, 10 predicted proteins | sample 811161 | NCBI WGS metagenome assembly MDTB01 (sample SAMN05326650, study PRJNA326480) | marine metagenome | isolation source: seawater | place: Mediterranean Sea | collected 2009
CCCCACCCAATCACGCCTCAGCGGATACGACCTTTGCAGCGGCGTAATTCCCTAGCATAGCGCTTGGATTGATCCGCAGCCTTACGAGCGTAGCTCTGCACAGCCTTCGATTTGCGCCAGGTGCCCCGCTCGTATCCGCCATGACCGCTGTAGTAGGCAAGGTAGAGCCGGTATGCATCAGTCTTTTTGATACGCAGCCGCCGATTGCTTTGATCGTTATACCAACCCACAAAATCAATCGCGTCCTCAAAATCGTCGCGGCGGACGAATCGCTTCCCGGTACTTTTCTTATAGTCGGACCAAGCTTCATTAGTGGCCTGAGCGTAACCATACGCCGACGAGGAACGGCCCATTGGCAGCACACCGAGCAGGCGTTTGCGCGGCGGACGCGCATTCGCGACGAAAGATGATTCGCGATGTATAAACGCCAACCCGACGTGAACCGGCATATCCCACTTTTTCTTAGCCGCGCGAACTGCCGTCATCCAGCCTTTGTTGTCGGCAAGTTTCGCACAAATGGTACCGGGTTCCTGCTGCCGGTTAGAGGCGCAAGCGCCAAGCAGGCTAACAACCAGAACACAGCCGAGGCAACCAATAACGCTCTTCGTGAATCGATTTACCCTCATGACGAACCCGCATCTGATTGTTCAAATAGCTGTACCAGCTCGGCTTCATTCATCACGGGAACATCCAGCTCTCTCGCTCTATCTAATTTAGAACCCGCTCCAGGACCCGCTACGACTTGCGTGGTCCTCGCAGAGACTGAGCCCGCCACTTTAGCGCCCAGACCAATGAGCTTCTGTTTTGCTTCATTCCTAGTCAGTCTTTCAAGGCTACCGGTGACAACCCAAGTCTGCCCAGTTAGGGGTTGCACGGATTGCGAAGGTTTTACTACCGCCCATTGCACACCCCGCGCCATTAAACCGTCAGCAACCTCGCGATTCGCGGGATCATCGAAGAATTTCAAAATATTACCCGCCACCACCGGTCCCACATCGGCCACCTGCTCGAGCTCTGTTTGATCAGCTGCCACCAGATTATCGTAATCAAAAAAGTTCTGTGCCAACGCGAGCGCCGTTGCCTCACCCACTTCACGAATACCTAATGCATATATAAATCGGGCGAAGGTGGTCTGTTTACTTGCCTCTATAGCCTGCAAAAGATTATCTGCTGACTTCGGGCCAAGCCGCTCCAACGCGACCAGCTGCGCTTGAGTTAAGGTGTATAAGTCCGCTGCGTTGGCTACAACGCTTTGTTCGACCAATTGTATGATTACCTTCTCACCTAAACCGGCAATGTCCATAGCGAGGCGCGATGCGAAGTGCTTCAAGCCCTCAATCAATTGCGCCGGACATCGATGCACGGAGGCGCTACACCGCACCATCACCTCTTCATCGCCACCGACCAGACCACTCCCGCAAGAGGGACACAATGAGGGCATCACAACCGGCTTTGTATCAGCCGGGCGCTGCGCACTGATCACAGCCCTGACCTGCGGAATCACATCGCCAGCACGACGCACGATTACCCGATCACCAACGCGCAAATCTAAACGACGGATTTCGTCCATGTTATGCAACGTTGCATTGGTCACCGTGACCCCGCCAACGAAGATGGGTTTGAGCTTTGCCACCGGCGTAATCGCACCGGTTCGACCAACCTGGAATTCAACATCCTGAAGATCCGTGGCCGCTTCCTCCGCCGGAAACTTAAAAGCCATTGCCCAGCGCGGTTTGCGAGTGACCGCGCCCAGCAGCTGCTGCTGCGCAAGCTGATCCACCTTCAGTACCGCGCCATCAATCTCGTAACCCAGCGCGCTGCGATCTGCCAGAAGTCGCTCAAAGTAATGCATGCATTCTGCGACAGTGGACATACGCTCGAGCCGGGGGTTGGTAGGCAGTCCCCAGCGAGAGAAAGCCGCAATCACCTCATAATGAGTCTGTGGCTGCCAATCGTCAGAGGACCAGCCCATGCTGTAAGCAAAAAGGGTAAGCGGACGCGAAGCGGTAATCTTAGGGTCCAGCTGCCGTAAGCTGCCGGCAGCTCCGTTGCGCGGGTTAATCATCGGCTTCTCACCGCGAACCGTTGCCGCTTCATTAAATCGCGCAAAAGCGTCCAGCGGTATATATACCTCGCCGCGAATTTCTATGTTTTTCGGAACACTGTCGCCGCGAATCCGCAAAGGCACGGAACGGATCGTTTTCACGTTGTTGAGAATGTTTTCACCAGTTTGCCCGTCACCTCGAGTGGCTGCACCGACGAGAACACCATTCTCATATGTTAGAGCAACCGCCACACCGTCGATTTTTGGCTCGCAGGTCAACTCGAGCTTATCCGTGAACTGCAGCCGAGAGCGACAGCGCTCTAACCAATCCGCCACTTCAGTTTGATTAATGCACTTGTCCAACGACAGCATGGGAACAGGGTGGGCCACCTTCTCGAATCCGTCCAAAGGCGGCGCGCCAACGCGCTGCGTCGGCGAGTCCGGTGTAACTAATGCAGGATTTTGACGCTCCAGCTCGACTAGTTCATCAAACAATTGATCATATTCCGCATCGCTGATTTGAGGTGCATCGAGGACGTGGTAATGGTGCAAATGACGAGTCAGGCTATCCTGTAATGCTTGGACGCGCGCTTTCGTTGCAACCATGTGGCGTTGATCGCTCACGCTTTGGAGTCGGCGTTTCGCGTGAGCTGTCTACGCCGAAAATCTGCCACTCGCTGACGCAAATGCTCGGCGGTCTGGCCCGTAAATACACTCATGCTCTCATCTTTAAGCTCGGCGTGAAGCGCCACAGCTGACTCTCTTGCGACGTCGATCATTCCATCAAGAATTTCCAGTGCATCGCCAGCAGCTGGCAGCCGCATGAAAAAAGTGATTCCGGGTGACGCAAAAGCATCGAGATCGGCTAGGTCAAATGACCCAGGTTCGACCGCGTTAGCGACGCTAAATTGAATGGCCTGCGTATCGGGATCAAGACGATGAAAAATATTCATATCGCCGAAGCGGAGCCCGTGCCTGCGCAGCGTCGCCACCAAATCGCCGCCAGATATAAGCGGCTCACCACTGACCAGCACGTTGATGACGAGTATTTCTTGAGCGGTCTCCATTTCGCCAGGCAGCTCTATTTCCATCTGCCTGCTGGCATTGGAAGCGGCCTTTTTTGCTTTCTGCCTGCGTACCACGCGCGCCGATGGTTCGGCTGCTGAATTCGCAGACGCCCCGGACGCAGTGAAGTTTGCGTCTCGAGCGGGGTTCTCTTTTTCTGAATCGGTTTGAGACGAGTCTTCCGGTAAAGATGTAGCGGTGTTTTCTGCAGCATGTTTGCGCTCAATAGAGGCGTCAGCGGTTGGCGCAAGAGGCATTCGCAATCCACCGTCCGGACGTCCGTTAGCTGCCCTCACTTCAGTGACAAAGACGCTCTCTGATGCCGCGTCCTCGCTGGCCCCCTTCTCCGTCGCAATCGGTGCTGAGGAGACCTTGCCTGGCTTTGCGCGGTCATCAGGTGGGTCCGGTTTACGGCTGTCGTGAAGTGCCTCGCTTATCACCCGCGCGCCGCCATTCGGCAGTTCGACAGAAAACTCGGAAACATTGGGGCTGGCGGGATCAGGGCGATTCTTAGGGGATATGTCCATGCGCAAGCTGCCTGTTCGCGCGCGCCATGTAGACCATGCCCAATGGCCTATGACCGCTACCAACAATAAGCCACCAACAATTAAAATAAGGTCCTTAATATCCAATTTGCAGCCCTACGCAACTTTCACTTGGTTCGTTCAATCACGCTCAAACCATGCTTTCCGCCAAAGCAGTTATCGCCTTAGCTAAATCGAATCTTCGCCGCTATAGCGTCCCTCGGTGCAATACGAGTCGCCAGCGCTAAGCAACCGCAAGCGCAATAGCGGACTCTACGTCTACGGAAACCAATCGTGACACACCAGGTTCGTGCATCGTAACACCCATCAGATAATCGGCCATTTCCATTGTAATCTTGTTATGCGTGATCACCAAAAACTGAACACTCTCCGACATCTCTTTAATCAAGGCCGCAAAGCGCGTGACGTTCATGTCGTCTAGCGGTGCATCAACCTCGTCCAGCAGACAGACCGGACTGGGATTCAGATGAAAAATAGCAAAGATTAAAGCCACTGCAGTCATGGCTTTTTCGCCGCCGGACAGCAACTGCACGCTCGCGTTACGTTTGCCAGGAGGCTGCGCCATTAAGGTCACGCCTGTATCAAGCAAGTCTTCGTCGACCAACTCTAAATGGGCGCGACCGCCGCCAAACACTTTCGGGAACAGTTCGCCTAACTTGGCATTAACGGCTTCGAACGTATCTTTAAAACGAACCTTGGTCTCTTTATCGATTTTCTGCATAGCGCTTTCCAGCGTGGTGAGCGCTTCTTCAAGATCTTGAGCCTGGCCATCGAGGTAGTTTTTACGCTCAGACTCTTGGTCGAACTCTTCAATCGCAGCAAGGTTAATAGCACCGAGACGCTGAATGCGACGCGCAATACGTTCCAGGCTTTCACTCCACGCCGCCTCTTCGGCATCCTCTGGCATCGCCTGCGTTACATCGCTGCGGTCGTGTCCAGTGGCCGCTATTTGATCTATCAAGTTGTGCTGGTTAACGGTAAGACCTTGGCGCTGCACTCGTTCACCTTCAAGCTGCGAACGATAGCCATTACTCGCTACTTCGACTTTGGCGCGCTCAGCTTCAAGCCCTTCGATCGCCACCTCAACGCCCTGCAATTCGCCGCGAGTCGATACCAATCTATCTTCTACTGTAATCCGAGCGGCTAACTTATCGCTTAACTCATTCCGCAATGGTCCCATGGGGCCAGAGCTTTCGCGTATACCCTGCTCAATGCCGACAAGGCGCTCCGCCAATTCATTTTTTTGCGCCTGTAACCGATCCTTCGCGGTCAGACTAACGCGGAGTTCACCTTGTAAAGCTTCATGCTTCAGCCTGATTTCATGAAACTGTTCACGGCTTTGGTTAGCTGCTTCCCGCGCGGCGTAGAGCTGCCCTTCGATTTGCTCTTTCGCAGCATCTAAAACGCCTCGCGCAGACTGCTGCGCAGCCTGTTGCTTCTCGGAATCAGCCAATATCTGTGTTGCTGCATCTGCCTGTTCCGCCTGATCCGCGAGCTGGTGTTGAATTCGATCAGCCTCTATTTGCAACTCGCTACGGCGCGCATCCGCCTCCTGCATTTTGACCTGGCTCACACTGTGATCGGTGCGACGGCTACCCAAATCCTGGGTTAAGCGGTTGACTTCCTCTTGCAGAACTTCGCGCTGTCCTTCTAATTCGGCGGAGGCTTCACGCTGTTGATTTAACTGCGTTTGCATGGATTCTGATTGCGCTACAGCTTGTTCCAATTCTAAATTCAAGGTTTCTAGTTGCTGACCCCGTTCAATGATGCCGCTGCTTGCATCATCGTTCTGACAAACCCGAACCCAATCGAGCCCCAACCAAAACCCTTCTCGGGTAATGATGCTTTGCCCCTTCTGCAAACGGGTACGTAAGCGCATAGCCACGTCAATGGACTCCGCCGCATAGACACCGTGAATTAGTGAACTGTCTAACAAAGCTTCCGAACGTATCAGAGAGCTCAACGGCGGCAGGCCGACGGTATCCTCGCCGTACGCCGTAGTTGAATGCGCCGCATGCTGCACCAACGTCAGTCGACCCTCAATCAGGTCAGCAAGTGAAGCCGATAGAGCATCAATCGAATCGACTTCAAGCGCCTGCAAGAAGTCCTCGAGAACGGCCTCAATGGCGCTTTCCCAGCCGGGTACAACAGCCAGATGTTCGCCAACCCGTGGCGCGTCATGCAAATCGTTCTGAGCGATCCAGGCTTCTGCTTCCTGACCGCCTTGCCCAAGCGCCGCGTCTTGTACCGCCTGCAGGCTTGCCAAATCCTGGCGTAAGCGCTGCTCTTTAGCGCGAGCCTCCGCCAACACCTGTTCTTGAGCTGCAATTTGCTCCTTGCCCGCACGAAGTTGCTGCAGACACTGGGCAAGCTGTGCATCTACATTACGTCCGGTATCTTCCATGCCGGAGATTTCTAAAGCCAGTTGCTCGACTATCGGCGCATAGTCTTGCTTGGGTTGTTCGATTGCTTGCCGAATCTCCGCCAGCCGGCTGCTAAGTTGTTCGCTAGATTGCCGCAAGTACTCGATACGCGAGCGCTGTACCTCAGTGCGCTTTTCACTCGCTGCTGAGTTGCTTAAGAATTGGTTCCACTCCGTCTGCCATTCCCGCCCTGCATGCTCTGCACGTTCTAGCGCAGTTCGTGCCGTGGCGTCTGCATCCGCCGCGATGGTTAGCGATGGTGCCAGACCTTCGATCTCGCTTTGCATAGTGCGAATGGCGCGCTCATCCTGCTCGATCTGTTGCAGGTTCTCCGTCCGCTTGGCTTCTACAGATCGCCGCTCTTCGAGCAACTGCTTGGCACGGCTTTCATTGAGACGCAGCGTCTCTTCGATGGTCCCTATATCGGCACCCAGGCTATAAAACTCGCCCTGTATTTGGTTGACCTGTTCAGACAGCTGGGTATAACTGAGGCGCTGCGCTTCAATTTGCGCTTCCAGCGTTTTCTGATTGACCAGGGTCTGCTCGAGTTCTCTTTCGGCTTTTTGAATGCGCTCGTCGTGAGCAATGCGATCCTTTTCCAAGGCGTTATAACGCAAGACATAAAGCTGCGCGGTCGTAAGAGACTCTTCGGTCTTGAGCTCGCGGTAGCGCTCCGCTGCTTGCGCCTGACGCTTCAGTCGATCCAACTGCCGGCTTAATTCATCGCGAATATCGTTTATGCGCGCCAAATTATCTCGCGTGTCGGCGATTCGCCTGGAGGTTTCTCGACGTCGCTCTTTGTATTTTGAGATACCCGCGGCTTCTTCTAAATAGACGCGCAACTCGTCAGGCTTCGCCTCAACCAACTGCGAGATCATCCCTTGCTCGATGATCGAATAGCTGCGCGGTCCAAAACCTGTGCCTAAGAAAATGTCCTGGATATCGCGTCGGCGACAGCGGTTGCCATTAAGGAAATAGTTAGACTGTCCGTCGCGTGTCACCTGCCTGCGAATAGCGATATCGGCATAGGCTGAGTATTCACCACCAATGCGGCCGTCAGAGTTATCGAATGAGAGCTCGATGCTGGCCGCAGAATTAGGTTTGCGAGTATTTGAACCGTTAAAAATAACATCAGTGATATTTTCGCCGCGTAGCTGCTTGGCTGAACTTTCGCCCATAACCCAACGCACGGCGTCGATGATGTTTGACTTGCCACAGCCATTCGGCCCAACTACAGCGCAGCGGTTACCGGGCAAGGTCACCGTCGTCGCATCAACGAAGGACTTGAAACCAGCTAACTTTATCTTCTTAAGTCTCATTAATAGCGCATGCTAGCCTTGTAAAGCTCAGCCTCACTTGGCTTATCGTCCAACCTTGATTCCACCCAGTCCTACCCCTTATAAAGCTGATCTCTGATCGCCCTATGTATCTCGAATGGCGTCTATCAAATGGTGCGGCCGACGCGCCTATGAGTCCACCCGACTCGTCAACATCCATTCGGACGCGTCACTATATGTGATGGCGCAGTGTAATAGATACGGGTGAGTAAGGTCATCCCTGACTTACGCCAAGTTTCACAGCATCGCTCAATACAAGTTTGCCAATGCGCTTTTTCCAGCCGAGCTACCGGTCGGTCTGACCGTTACCAAGGGCTCGGAAAAATGCGCCTGCAACTGGGCATTTGGAACAAAAACGGTTAACGGCCAAAAAAACCGGTAAAAGAGCCTGCAAAAAAGGTCGATCCCATCCAGCCTCGCCAGAATGCGAGACGACACACGGTTAAGGGCATCGGTTTAGCAGAGCGGTTAAGGAAAAGGATTGAGGAAAAAGAGTTGGCAAACTCAAACACCAAATAGACTTGAACCGACAGAAACTGAACGGCGTCACCGTTAGTCGTTGCAACCGCTTATTCTTCTGCTTGTAGCGAAGCAAGCACCGCCTCAAGTCGACGCCCACCTGACAACGTATCCGCGGTAGATAAGGGAGGCGATGTCCAAATTAAATCAGAAGGATTCCTTTGCGTAGCGCCTGCGAGGCTCACTCGAGCCACTACTTCAAAAGCGTCAGCACTACTGAGGCGACGTTGCGGACTCATACTCACCAGGTCATCGAGCCGTAGAGTGAGCGGCAACATGCTTGCGGGTCGGCGCAATGCAGCAAAAGGCATACCCCCACCCACCGGCCGGGCCACTAAAAACAAAGTCCCGCCTTGCGAGCTTTGCTCCGTGGCCTGGATAAAGACTGTTATCCCGGCTGGTGGTTCGGTAAGCGTCGCGCGCACGCGGGTTATAACTTCGGATAGCTGCCGCTGCCGATTAACGTCGTTCGTTCCAGTAACCGCGCGATTGAGCAACTGCACTGTTTCCAGCGGCCGCTGTTGCTGAAACGCATCGATCGCCAAGATTTCAAGGATCTCTGAATGATTCGGCTGGGTGACCAGAATAGCCTCTGCGATCTCCTTAGTGGTTGGGGTCAACACGCCCTTGTCCGCCAAATACTGAGCTTGAAACCAGTAAAGTTTAACGGTCGGATCACCCTCAATCTGAGCATCTGTGGCGGCAAACAATTGTGCCGCTTCGGGAAAGTTGCCGAGCTTAAACTCCGCCAGGCCGAGCAGGTAACGGCTCTGCGAATCACTCGGCTCTAGCGCAATATAACCGCTCAGTTTTCGCTGCCAGGACCGTAACTCAACTTGTTGAGTTTGCGCGGACAGCGAAACGATTTCCTGAGCGCCAATCAGTTGAGGCAAAGCTGGGTTTGCGGTTTGCATGTAGACACCCACTGCAACCACGGCGAAGACCACACCGCATAGCGCAGCCCAAATCATGCTTTTGCGGCTGGAAGGCACATGCATCGACGCTAAACCGCCTGCCATCTGCATTTTTTGTTGCGCAGCGACTTCTGCCTCAACCAAAAAGACGGAGGCTAAATCTTGTTCGATTTCTCTGGCAATACTTTCATCCGTCACCTCTTCGCTAAGTTCATTCACTCGATCGGCATACCAGGAGCGACTGGCTTGCTGATGATTAATTTGATCCGAATGTTGCGCCAGATTGCGGCCTCGCACCATTGGCAGCACCAGCAAGGCAACCGCGACGGCCAACAATCCAATAAAAATGAATAGACCCTCAATCATCGTCTAACAAAGCCTTTAGCCTTTGCTTTTGGGTAGCGCTAAGGGTTTCTTGAGGTTGCGCTCCGGCGCGTCGCAACAGCTGCGCCATCGCGCCTAGCGCCAGCAACACAAACCCAAACGGGGCAAGCCAAATTAGCCAGGTTTGACGCGAAAACGGCGGATCGTAGAGTACGAAATCGCCATACCGATCTTGCAAATAAAGCCGCACCTCCGCGTCGGACAGGTTTTCGGTCACGACTAAGCGATGGACAGTGCGACGTAGGTCCTGCGCTATAGGCGCATCACTTCCAGCCAAATTGGTGTTTAAACACTTGGGGCAACGAAACTCTTCGATCAATGCGTGGTACCGGCGCTTTTCCGCATCCGAATCGAACTGATAAATATCGACTGGCGAATTGGCTCCGGCAAAGCCAGCAGCAGAACCAAACAGCACGAGTAATAGAACGGATTGCCAACGCATGCTTTGTTATCTTACGGAAGCGGTTGCAAAGGAAGCGGTTGCAAAGGAAGCGGCTGTTGCGAGCTCACCTCGCCAACTTCGAATGATTCAACGACAGCACCCATTTGCACTAGGCGCGGACGTAACTCATCACGCCAGACACGCGGGTTCACATCACCAACGCGCTTGAAAACGATTTCGCCGCGGGCATTTAAAAGAAAGGTTTCCGGCGCCCCGTAAACGCCAAGCTGCACGCCTAGATCGCCATTCATATCCACAACCACCGCATCGTAAGGGTTGCCATATTCAGCCAACCAACGCCGTGCCTTATTGACATCATCTTTGTAGTTCACACCAACCAAAAGAATATCGGTTTGTGCCGCGATCTGCATAAGCTGCTCATGCTCGCTGAGACAGGTCGGACACCATGTTGCCCAGACATTGACAAGCGCAGGACGGCCGGCAAAGTCCTCATTAGAAAACGACTCCGCATCCACCAGCAATCGCTGCGCTTCAAACTCGGGGAAAGCCTTGCCAATCAAAGCCGAAGGTAGCTCATGCCGATCGCCTAACGAAAAGCCAAAGTAAGCGAAGCCCACGATCAATGCGAACAAACTAAGCGGCAAGAAAAAGCTGACTCTGCTCAAGGACTGACTCCCGCTGTGAGCGCTTTTTCCTCGCGCATTTGCCGCCGCTTGCGCAGTCGTGCGTAGCGACGATCCAAGGTTGCAATCGTTCCGCCCAGAGCCATTAGGAGCGCCCCGATCCAAATCCAGCGTACCAGTGGTTTCATATGCATTCGCACCGCCCAGGCCCCGTCACCTAACGGCTCTCCCAATGCGATGTAGGTATCGGAGAACAATCCGGCATGAATACCGGCTTCAGTCATAACGTTGCCACCAGCCAGGTAGCGACGTTTTTCCGGCCGCAATTCGAACTGTCCGCTAAGACCGCCTTCGACCAAAAAGACACCCTGCTCCGCCACATAATTGGGGCCGCGCGTCTCTACAGCGCCAAGAAAGGTGACCTCCAAACCACCCAGCATCGCTTGGTCCTGTGGTGCCATACGGACATCCGATTCGATCGATTGCGAAGATGTTATGCCCACACCAATAATCATAATAGCGAAACCAAAGTGAGCCAGGGTCATGCCCAAGTAGGCTTTGGGGATGCCCGCGCCGCGCCGCAAGCGGCGGATCAAATCTTGCGCGTGGGTAAACACCAGCCATACAGCCATAGCGACTGAGGCGAGCACCATAACGGAAGCGCTCGCTAATACCGAAGCCAACAAAACGCAGCATAGGATCGCAGCTACCGCCATCCACCCCACTTGCATCAGTGCCGAGTAGCGCGTCCGTTTCCAATGCAACACGGGCAATAAAGCAAGCGACCCCGCCAATAGCACGGTTAAGGGCACAAAGAAGCGATCAAAGAAGGGTTTGCCAATAGAAATACGGTCGCCAGTAATCACTTCATAGCCTACCGGTGCAAGGGTTCCCCAAAGTACCACTGCTAAAGCGATAACCAAGATAACGTTGTTAATCAACATGAAGAACTCGCGACTCAGCATCGTATAGTGCAGGTGCGCCCCTGCCCGCCCGGCCCGCGTGGCGTATAGCGATAATGACCCGCCGATGACAATGCCTAGGAAGATCAAGATATACAGCCCACGTTCCGGATCAACTGCAAAAGCATGCACCGAAGTCAGAATACCCGAGCGGACGATGAAAGCGCCCAACAGTGACAAGGAGAAAGCGGCTATCGCCAACAGCAGTGTCCAGCTCTTGAAAATGCCGCGCTTCTCGGTCACCGATAGCGAGTGCAACAACGCGGTGGCTGCGAGCCATGGCATAAACGATGCGTTTTCGACCGGATCCCAAAACCACCAGCCACCCCAACCTAGTTCATAATAGGCCCACCAACTGCCCAAGGCGATTCCAACGGTCAGGAAAGCCCAGGCCATATTTGTCCAGGTGCGCGCCCAACGTGCCCAAGCGGCATCGATACGCCCCTCAAGTAAAGCCGCAACAGCGAAAGCAAAAGGCATGGCTAAACCGACATAACCGGCATATAAGAGCGGCGGATGAACAATTAAACCAAAGTCCTGCAGCAGAGGGTTCAAATCCGCGCCGTCTGCCGGCGTCATGGGAATCAAGCGTAAAAAAGGATTACTGGAAAACAGCGCAAAGCAGATAAAACCCAGATTCAAGAGAGCTAGAATACCTAGCACCTTGCGCGAAAACTCCTGCGGATACGCGTTTTGGCGCAACGCAAACAACAGCATCCACACGCTCATAATAACGATCCACAAGAGGAAAGATCCCTCGTGCCCACCCCAGGTCGCACTAATCTTGTAGTACCAAGGCAGCAGCGAGTTGGAGTGGTTGGCAACATAAGAGACACTAAAGTCATCCACTGCAAACGACCAAACCAGCGCAACAAACGCTATGCCTGCAAACACAAATTGACCCGCTGTAAGCGATAACGCTGTTTGGCGAGCAGACCAGCGAGCGTTGTCGCTTGCTAGCGGAGCGAGTCCCGCTACAGATGCGGCTAGGCTTAGACAGGCCGCCAACACTAAACTAAAGTGACCGAACTCAGGAATCACTGACAAAAGCTCCCATTTGGTTAGGCAATTTCTCTGGAGCCTGCGGCAAAGGTTTAGCTGGGGCCGCCGGCTCCGCAGTCATATTCAGATCCATCAATTCCGGTGGCATATAGTTTTCGTCATGCTTAGCAAGTACCTCTTGAGCAAGGAACACGCCGTCCTCTGCGAGTTTGCCCTGCACTAGTATACCTTGTCCTTCACGAAACAAATCCGGCAGTATGCCGCTATAATCCACGGCAAATTCGTGCCCTTGCCGATCAGTCAAAACGAAACGCACCGCAAGGCTATCTGCGGCTCTCACCACACTCTGCTCAAGCACCATCCCGCCAGCTCGAATCGTCTCACCGATGGGTGCCTGACCTGACACAACCTCGTCCGGCGGATAAAACATGTTCATGTTTTCCTCCAGCGCGAGGAGTATCAAGGCGACAATCGCCGCCACTCCGGTCAATAGGAAGGTCATCAGAAAAAGTCGTTGTTTGCGTTTTGGATTCATTGGATGGCGATCTCTATTTTCTTTCGCAATTTCTAATGTTGGCATGCCTGCCATTTGGCTCTAGCACGTTTGGTTCGGCCCGGTCTTCTATCCAGCTGGTTTTTTAGGCCAAGTTCGCAAAATCGGGCTTTTTCGATTTAGCATTTTCAACCTAATTCCGTCGACCCAATTTTCTCGGCCTATTTGAGGGCCGATTGTCGACCCTGTGACCGAGCAACCTGAAAGTTGTGCTCGACCAGTTTTGTTGATGGCTTTTACTGTAGTTCGCAGCGCCTAGTGAATGCTGTAGCAGGAAACAAGCGTCCCTAATCGCTTCCTCGGTTGGGGACGGTCGCGATTACTCTAGTGTATCGCCTGCCATGCTATCCGCCTTCGACTGTTCCTGAATTTGGCGACGCCATCGCAATTGTTCAAGCTGTGTGGTCACTTTTCTTCGCGCCATCGCAAAATTTGCAATTAGGATCGTCAACATGGCTATATAAGAAGCCCAGACATATCCTCCGTGTCCATCCATGCGCAGCAGTTCTGTTATCGATTCAAAATACATAACAAGAAGATCAGCGGTTACGTCCAGTCAAAGCTTGCGCGGTCGCTGGCTTGGCCTCAGTAGCGTCCGGGCCCCCAAACAAACCTATCACCCAGTTCGATCGCGACTCGCGCAGCAGGATCTCGCCTCGCATTCGGGTCATAACGTTGTGCCCGGCAAAACAATACAAGCCTAAAACGGTTACTAATAAAGGTAGCCACATCTCCGCAGGCATAGCTGGCTTTTCGGTTAGCGTAAACGACGCAGGCTGATGTAACGTTTGCCACCAGTTCACTGAGTATTTGATAATTGGGATATTAATGGTGCCCACTAAGCAGATCAGCGCGCTCGCGCGAGCACGCAGATCCGTCTGACTAAGCGCTTCGCGCAGCGCGTAGATACCGATATATAAAAACAACAACAGTGTGGTTGACACGGTGCGTCCGTCCCACTCCCACCAACTGCCCCAAGTCGGCTTACCCCATAAACTGCCCGTGAACAAAGCAACAGCAGTCAGTGCCATACCAAGGGGCAAGGCAGCACCAATCGCCACATCAGCAAGTTTCATGCGCCAAACTAGGCCAACGAACCCCGCGACACCCATACCGAGATAAAGACTTTGCGCCACCATAGCTGCCGGTACATGAACGTACATAATGCGGAAGCTATGGCCTTGCTGATAATCCGGCGGCGCAAAGGCAAGACCCCATATCAAACCAATGCCTAGCATTAGTACGGCACCGATTCCGAAACCGGTAATCCACCCGCCTGCGATCTGATAAAACCAGCGCGGCGATCCTAATTTGTGCCAATATTCTCG
>MDTB01210229.1_pt1 | contig 14102 bp, 12 predicted proteins | sample 811161 | NCBI WGS metagenome assembly MDTB01 (sample SAMN05326650, study PRJNA326480) | marine metagenome | isolation source: seawater | place: Mediterranean Sea | collected 2009
TATTTTCATAATTTTCATTATTTTCATAATTTTCATTATTTTCATTATTTTCATTATTTTCATTATTTTTAATTTTTTCTATATTTTCATTTATTAAAATTTTAAGCGCTGTATTAATTCTGTTATCTTGATCTATTGTTTGTAAATTGAAGTAAATTAAGGGTAAAAATATAAAAAATATAAAGTTTAAAATTTTTTTATGTTTATAAGTATTTTTAGCGCATAACAAAAGTATATAAACTATAGCAGCAGACAGTATTGAAAATTTAGATTGAAGAGATAATAATATAAATGATAAACAGAACAAAATTATTGTTGAGATTATAGAAAAGTTTTTTTTTGTTAAATCATAATAAATTAAAATAACCGCAAGTATTAGAATAACTCTAGAAAAACCTGTTGAATTAATTGATGGATTATTTGAAAGTGCGCTTTTCTGTTCATGAAAAATAGCAAAATTTCTTAAATCAAAAATTGTTATCGTAAATTGATTTTCTAGAAAGATAGGTGAGGTAAAATATTTGTAGCTTATTAAACAAACTATGCCTATTAAATATCCAAAAATTAAATAATAAAAATTAAACTTTAACAATTTTGGGTCATCAAAGCGTTTAATTAGAAAGATATAAAAGAAGAAAGAGAAAAAATTTATATAGTAAAGTAAGTTAGCTGTTATACCAATTAATAAATCATTTAATAAAAAAATTATAAATATAAAAAAAATAATTTTATTATCCAAAGATAAGCCTAGTCTGCCAAAGCTTAATTTGCTAAAATTTAATTTATTAAAAAATAAAATAAAAATAATACCTAGAATTGGAAAAAAAAATCTAAAATAATTTAATATTGATGGATTGTCATCAAAAAATCTATTTGGGTTTACGTTAATTGAAAATATAAATAAACTTGAAATAATAAAGGTAAAAAAGTAATTATAATTTGTTTTTAACATAAAATCCTTTTACTATATTTTTCATACTATAGTTTTCTCTAAAATACTTACCAATTAGTTTTAAATGACTAATAGTATATTTATTTCTTTTAAACTTTTGAATTTTATTTTCAAATTCATTAAGATCTTTATAAACAAAATACTTATTAAATTTACTCTGTATTCCTTTTAAACTTTTTTGGTTTGCAAAGACAGGCTTATCATAACAAAGTGCTTCAATAATTTTGATTTTTGTTCCAGTCACACTTGATCCTGGTATTATTACACATAAAGAATTTGTTAATAAATTTAAATAATTATGAAATGAAAGAGTTCCAAACTCTATAATATTTTTATTATTTTTATAAAACTTAATTTTACCACCTCCAGAATGATATATTTTAATTTCTGGAATATATTTTTTTAAAATTTTAAATTCGTTTTTTAATAATTTATCAAATATTCTTTTATTTTGTTTGTATTCTAACGAACCTGAAAAAATAATATATTTTTCATTTATCTTTTTTTTAATTTTTTTTTTTTTTACTTCAATACCATTCGGTAGAATTTTTGTTTTAATTTTAAATAATGATTTAAATGTTGTGAAATCAGCTTTTGAAACTGATGTTGATATATAAAAATTTTGTAAAATTTTTTTTTCAAAATAAAATGATAAACTAGATATAAAAATATTCTTTTTCCTAAAAAAAAAATCAACATTGTGAGCATGATAAATAAATTTTGCTTTTATTCTTAGAGCAATAAAAAATAAATAAGATATATAAATAAATCCAGTCCAACTAGCACCTTCAAAAATTATATATTTTATATCTACTTTTTTTATCTTTAAGTAAATAAATATTAAATAAGGTATCAAATAGAGAAATTTTATAAATGAGTTATTAGATCTAATTTTTAAATTATATATATTTTTTTTTTTAATTTCAGTTTCATGATTCATTAAAAATAATTTTTTTTTTCCAGGCCAAGAATTAAAGAAAGCAGTTGTAACCGCAGAGGAACCGCTTGTTATAGGATAAGAATTATAAAATGAAATAATTATGCTATTTTCTTTCATAAATTTGTATAATACATAAAATAATTTAATAACTATATTTTTAATTTTAAAATAAATATGAGTAGATACATTTTGATTACCGGAGGTGCTGGTTTTATTGGTAGTAGGGTGTCATATGATCTGATAACTAAAAATTATAAAATAATAATATTAGATGATCTTTCTTCTGGATCTCTTGATTTTATTCAAAAAAGTTCAATTTTCATAAAGGCAGATATTAAAAACTATACAGATATTACAAAAAAACTATTTAAATATAAAAACAAAATAGATACCGTTTTTCATTTTGCTGCCAGTTTAAGTGTAGAAGAATCAAATTACAATCCAATGAAATATTATAACAACAATATTTTAGGAACAGAAAATATATTAAAATTAGCTCCCCATTTAAATATTAAAAAATTTATATTTTCATCTACCTGTGCGGTATATGGAAATATAAATAAAACTAAAATTTCAGAGAAAGACGCAACAATTCCTATAAGTAATTACGGAAAAACAAAACTATTTTCTGAGATTATGATAAAAGAATTTTCAAAAAAATATAAATTTAAATACGCAATATTAAGATATTTTAACGTAATAGGTGCAGACAGCCATTTAAGATCTGGTCAAATTTTAGGAAAATCTTTATTTAAAAATCTTTCTAAAAATATTGTAAATAAAAAATTTACAATTAATCTTTTTGGTAATAGTTATGATACTAAAGATGGATCGTGTATTCGTGATTACATAGATGTAAATGACTTGTCAAAACTTCATATATTGTCAATGAGCAAATTAAATAAAAGAAAATCATTTATATTAAATTGTGGTTACAATAAAGGTTACAGTGTTAAAGAAATTGTAAAAATTTTTTCTAAAATTATTAAAAAAAAAATCAAAATACAATACCGTAACAAAAGAAAAGGTGATATTAAGGCTATATACTGTGACAATAAAGAACTTAAAAAATTATTTCCTAAGTGGAAGCGAGAATTCAGTATTAATACAAGTATTAAAAATATGATTAAATGGGAAAATAAATTACTTAATTAAAATTAAAATCTAATTTTTTATATGGAAAATCTTGATCTTCGTAATTTTCTAAATTTTCGATTATTTTAATGATTGAACTTTTAAAATCTTCAAATGAAATCCCGGTCATTTTGGAGTTTTTATTAACTAAATCTGATTTTATATCATGTTTATTGTAAAATATATTTACATGATTTGAAATACACTCAATAGAATAAAATGAATAAAAGTTTTCTTCACTAATTAAAGAATATTTAGTTTTATTCAAAATATCTTGAACTTTTTCGTTACTGAGAAATCCTAAATAATTTAAGTCTATATCTTCGCATCTGTCACCAAAATATACAAATTTATAATTTGTTTGATTAAAATATTTAATTATTCTTTTAAAAAAATCATTAGATTTAGTATCATATTTTCTAAAATAAAGTGCAAAATCTATGTCTTTTTTTTCAAATTTTTTTAATTCTATATTTTTAAAAATGAAATCAAATTTAAGATTTTTATTATTTTGGGAAAAATATCGTTTAAGTAAATTAGTAGAAAAATTTAATTTTTTACATCTAAGTAAAATTAATTTTGAATTTACAGTGTAAAATATTGGGACTATATATTTTCTCAAAAAAGTTTTTATATTAAATACTTTTTTATTATATATTGAGCCAGTAATAACACCTAAGATTGTTTTGGGTGGTAAAAAAATAACTAACAAACTATTCCAAAGAGGAAAAAAATTTAAATAACAAATTTTTCTTCCTCTAACAAAATTATACCATAGCCAGAATACACCTATTACAGGAGAAATATAACTATCAAAAAAATTAAGATTTAATTCTTTTTGTGTTTTGAATTTATTTTTTAATTCTTTGTAATCTGAATAAAATGAATCATTAGTATTTTTAAAAAAAAATTTAGAATTAGGAGGAAATTCTTTTTCCAAATATTTTAAAGCCAGTCTTCCTTCCCCTCTATTTTCACCTAGATCACAGGCCCAACAGTAAATAATATCATTATCGTTATTTATATATTTTTGTGAATAAACATCATAAATATAATGATCTGATATTTTACCAAATATAGTGCTGGAATATCTTAATAACATCCATGGAATAAAGTCTAACAATATTAAAAGAGCATGCTTTAAATTTATTCTTTCAATATAACTTTTCATCTCTTTTTTATATGTCAGCTCGTTAGTTAATTTTCTTTTTGAAAGCTGGTTTTCGTGAATTCTAAAACCACCAAGATGTGTTTGAATAATTTTTAGATCATATTTTTTTGAAAATTGGTACCACAAATAGTAATCTCCAGATAGTTTTAAACTACTTAAATATTTATAATCTAACAATTGATTTAAATCTTTTCTCCAAAAAGTTGACTCTTGTTGTATGTATGGCAAATATCTCCCATAGACACCACATTGAATCAAAGAATTCCTATACATATATGGTGTATTACTTCTTATAATTTCTGAATTCTCATTATAAATATATTTGTTTCCTGTGAGCCAAAAAACTTCTTTATTTTCAAAAAAAATATTTTTTATGTTCGAAAAAGTATTTAAATTATAAAAATCACCTGCATTAATATATGAAATAATTTCTCCATTGACTTTAAGAAGCCCTTTTACCAGAGCATCATACATACTCTCATCTTTCTCAGAAATAAGTTCGATATATGGAAATTTTTTTTGATAATTTTTTATTATTTCAACAGTTCTATCAGTTGATACTCCATCAACTATAATATATTGAATCTCATCATTATTTGATAAGTTTTTTTGATTTACTACAGAGTCTATTGTTTCACCTATAAATTTTTCCATATTTCTAACAGGTGTAATAATTGAAAATTTCATTTTTAAAATTTTTATTATATAAATTTGTAAATTAAATTATCTTAAGTATAAATGAAAAAAAAAAATAAATATAATTTTACTTACCTAGACGATCCAAGTGCAATATTTAAAAAAAAAAAATTTATTCTTTCCGCATTAAACTTGGCTTTCTTAGCCTATTTTTTTAATAATCAAATAAAATTTAACAAAAACTTTGTTCTTTGGCCGGATGGCATTTTTAGTCAAATATATATTAAATCATCAAAAATTCCAGGCTTTGAATTAATTGATAAAATTAAAGTACCATTTTATATAAAACAAATTTTAGTTTTAGGAAATCTTAGAAAAGTAGAATTTAAATATCTAAAAAAAAAATTTAAAAAAAAAGTATTACATAAAAAACTTTCTCATGGTGATATAAATGAAATAATAAAAAATAATAATTTTTTACTAAATAATAAAACGTTATGTTTAATTACTTTACCAACTCCGAAGCAAGAGCAACTTTCTAATTATCTCTCTAAGAATAACAATATTTATAAAGTGATCTGTATTGGTGGAGGTTTGTCAATTGCTTCAAAAAGAATTCCAAAATGCCCAAAAATAATCTCTATTATAGGGTTAGAGTGGTTGTGGAGGCTGAAAACAGATACTTACAGAAGATTAAAAAGACTTCTTTTTACATTATTTATTTATTTTTTTAGAATTTTATTTTCAAAAAAAATAAATTTAGATTTTAATAAAATTTGAATAATTCTTCTTTAAATTAAGTTTAAAAGGCTTATACATTCTCTTATGAAATATCTAGTATGTGGAGCTGGAGGATTTATTGGTGGCCATCTTGTTAACGATTTAATGAAGCAGGGTCATGAAGTAGTGTGCGCAGACATTAAACCACTTGAGTATTGGTTTCAAATTTTTGAAGAAAATAAAAATTACTGTTTAGATTTAAAAGAATATGAAAATTGTCTTAAAGTTTGTGATGGAGTAGACTATATTTACAATATGGCATGCAATATGGGTGGCATGGGGTTCATCGAAAATAATAAGGCTGAGTGTATGCTTTCTGTTTTGATAAATACAAACCTTTTAAGAGCTTGTCTAAAGAAAAATATTAAAAAATATTTTTTCTCATCAAGCGCATGTGTTTACAACGGTCAGAAACAAAAAGAAACTTTTATCGCAGGTTTAAAAGAAGAAGATGCTTATCCAGCAGAACCCGAGGACGGTTATGGTTGGGAAAAACTTTTTAGCGAGAGGATGTGTAGACATTTTACAGAAGATTACGGATTACCAACAAGAGTTTTGAGATACCATAATGTCTATGGTCCATTAGGAACTTTTGATGGAGGAAGAGAAAAAGCACCAGCGGCTTTATGTAGAAAAATAATTAATGCAAAAATAAATAATCAGAAAGAAATCGAGGTTTGGGGTGATGGTGAACAAACAAGAAGTTTTATGTTTATAGATGATTGTTTAATTGGAACTCAAAAATTATTTAACTCTGATACATCTAAAGTTTTAAATCTTGGAAGTGATGAGCAGGTATCAATTAATCAAATGATCGGAATTATTGAGGAAATTTCAGATTTTAAAGTTAATAAAAAATATTTACTTGATAAACCAAAAGGGGTTAGAGGTAGATCAAGTGATAATATTAATTTAAAAAATCAACTTAATTGGGTTCCGTCAATTTCATTAAAATCAGGATTGAAAAAAACTTACAAGTGGATTTTTGATCAAATAATATCTAAAGAAAATTCTCAAAAGTTTACAAGATCTTATTAAAATATAAGTTTTAAAATAAAGTTTGAATGAATATTTTTGATGAATTAAAAAAGGTTAATTTTCCAAATAATTTATTAATAGTATTAAGTTTACTTATAATTATCGTTTATCCATCAGGACCTTTTTTACCAGATCTTTTTTTAAGCATATCTGTATTAATCTTTATTTATTATGCGATAAAAAAAAATAATATTAAATATTTTAAAAATACTTACTCATTATTTTTTCTAATTTTTTTTATCTATATAGTAACAAACTCTTTTTTTGCGATGTTTCCCAAGGTATCATTATTAAGCTCTTTTTTTTATATAAGATTTTATTTGTTTTCATTAGTAGTTTGGTATTTGTTTGAAAATGAAAAAATATTTAAAATTTTGTTATATAAAGTTTTATTAATAGTAATTTTGTTTATTAATTTTGATACTCTTCTACAATATTTTATAGGATTTGACTTATTTGGTTACGATAGTTTATCACATAGATTATCTGGACCATTTGGCGATGAGTTGATAGTTGGAAGTTATTTAAGCAAATCAGTACCAGTTCTTTTGGCATTAGGCTATTTTATTGATAAGAAAAATTACAATTTACTTTTTGCAATTTTATCTTTATCAGTTTTAACAACTTTCTTATCAGGTGAAAGAACAGCTTTTTTTATGATATCGGTTTTTTATGCTTTCTTTTTAATAATTACAATTAAAAAAGAAAATTTAGTTAAAATATTATTAAGTATATTCATAATATTTCTAGCTGTCTCTATCAGCCTGGTTTCAGATAAATCTCGTTTTGATAGAATGGTTAAATACCCCATATGTGCAATGAACTTAGATTATTTATCTCTACTTAAATGTAAAAATGAAAACGAGCCTACTCCAAGTGATAGTGATTTAAATAAAAGACCTATTCTTTTTTCAGAGGCCCATGAAGGACATTATAAATCAGCTTTGAAAATGTTTTTAGACGAACCTATTTTTGGGAAGGGTATTAAAATGTACAGATATTATTGTGATGATCCAAAATATAAAAATCCACATAGCTGCACAACACATCCTCATAATATACTTTTGCAAGTTCTTGCCGAATTAGGGGTAGTTGGATTGTTATTCTTGTTAATTATCTTATATAAAATATATAAGACACTATTTGTAACTTTTATAAATAAAAAAAAAATTCATGACAGCGTTGGTATAAGTTTTTTGATAATTAACTTTCTTTTAATTCAATTATTTTTTTTATTTTTACCTTCAGGTCAAATTTTTAACAACTATCTATCTATATTATACTTTTTACCATTAGGTATTTATTTTAGTTTAGAGAAAAAAAGTAACACAAATGTTTGATGTTATATCTTATTTTCAATTATTAATATTATTCACAACCAATCTAATTATTTTATTTTACAGAAAAAAACTTTATCTCTTGATTAATATTGAAGATAAAGCTGATGGATTACTTAAAATTCATAAAAACCAAACCTATTCTATTGGCGGTATAATTTTTTTTATAAACATTTTGTTATTTGCAATTTTAGATTTCTATTTTAACAAAGAATTTACTTTTTTGAATAATGAAAACTTGGCAGAAGCATTAGTATTGATATTCTCATTATCTATAATGTTTTTTATTGGAATTTATGATGATAAATATTTTTTAAGCTATAGAAATAAATTTCTGTTGTTATTAATTGTAATATTACCATGTTTAATTATTGATAAAAATCTAGTAATAACAAACATAAATTTTACCTTTACCGAAAAAAGTATTTATTTAGATAAACTTTCAATTCCAGTAACTGTTTTATGCATTATGCTCTTTATCAATGCACTAAATCTTTTTGATGGAATAGACTTACAAGCTGGTTCCTATATTTTAATTTTATCATTATATTTTATTTTCATATTAAATTTAGTTTTCTTTGTTCCAGTATTAATTGGATGTGTTTTTTTTCTATATTTAAATTTTAAAAAAGAAATTTTTTTAGGAGATAGTGGAGCTATTTTAATTGGGTTTTTAATTTCATATTTCTGTATAAAATTATCACAATTAGATATTATTAGAAGTGACCAAATATTTATAATTATGATGTTGCCAGGTATAGATATGTTTAGATTATTTTTAATTAGATTATTTAAGAAAAAAAATCCATTTAAAGGAGATAGAAATCACTTACACCATATAATGATTGATAAACATGGTTATTTGAATTCATATATATATATTCAATTATTAATTTTAATACCTCTTTTGTTGATGATTTTTTCAAAAATATCTTCAATGATAATTATTATTACAACATTAATTATTTATATTTATTTAGTCTTTATAAAAAAATAAATATGAAAAAAATTTTAATGTTATCATGGTCAGATCTTTATGGAGGTGCAGCAAGAGCATGTTATCAATCTTATTTATCAATCAAAAAAGATAATAAATTTGTCGACTTGTTTGTTCAAAAGAAAATTTCTAAAGATAGAAATGTTAAAACATACAAAACTAGTACCCTAAATCTTTTTTTTAGAAAATATTTTTCTCTTATTATGTATAAGTTAAGATTTTCTATACATGATTATTCATATAATTTAATTAATTCAGATATAATTAAAAAATCTAATCTAAAAAATTATGATATAGTTAATTTACATTGGGTTAATAGTGAAACCCTATCTCTAAAAGACATAACAAAAATTAATAAAAAAATTGTTATGACATTGCATGATATGTGGGCATTTTGTGGAAGTGAGCATTATCTATATGACTTACCTAAAAAATATTTCATGAATGGAAATGAAAAAAAAGTAAACTTATTTGACTACTTTATTTGGAAGAAAAAAAAAGAACTCTGGAAAAAAAAATTTAATATTGTTACGCCAACTGTATGGCTGGCAAACTTAGTCAAAAGAAGTCATCTAATGAAAAATTTTCCAGTTACAGTCATTCCATATAGTGTGAACAAAAGTATTTATCTTAAACAAAAAATTAATAATATTAAAATTAATAATACCACTTTACAAAAGAATAAAGAATTTATTGATGTACTTTTTATTTCTGCTGGGAAATTATTTAATTATAGAAAAGGTTTTGATCTATTAGATAACGCAGTTAAAAATTATAAAAATAAAAAAAAAATTAGAATAATTTTAGCTGGCAATTTTAACGAAGGAGATAAAATTAAAATTAAATCTAATTTTATAATGCTTGGTGAGGTTAAAAATGAGAGAACAAAATCACAATTATACAATTTTGTTGATTTATTGGCTTTGCCATCAAGACTAGACAATTTACCAAATGTTGGACTAGAAGCTCATTCTTGTGGTACTCCAATCGTTGGCTTTAAAGTGGGAGGTATTCCAGAAATTGTGACACATAAAAAAACTGGTTATTTAGTAAATCCATTCTCTCTTAAGAATTTCAACAAGGGTATAAGTTTTGTTATTAAAAATAAAAAAAATCTCAGTAAAAATTCAATTAAAAAAAGTAAAATTTGGTCACCAAAAATAATATCAACAAAATATAAAAGTTTATTTAAAAGAATTTAAATACATGAATTATATAAAAAGAAAAATTTTAGAAAAAGAAAATGTTAAAATTAATTATCCCGAAAATATAAAAAAGGAACATAGAAAATTATTTGATCAAGAATTAAATAGATCAAATCCAGCAGCTTATGTTTTTTATTTTAAAAATATTAGATTTACAAATAAAATGGTTCCCTTAATATTCAATTTAAAAATAATTAGAGACTTTTTAAAATTAAATTCAATCAGCAGATATAAATATATTAAAAAACTTTTTTTGATATTACAGTACTTATATTTTTATTTTTTTAAAAAATTGCATTTAAAAAAAGTTATTAATAATGGAATAATAATTCATGACAGACATTCTAAAAATTATTTTCATTGGGTCACAGATGTACTCCCTAAATTAATTATAGCTAAAGAAAAAAAATTATTAAAAAATAAAACAATAATTTTACCAAATTATAAGTCTCAATTTCAATTAGACTCAATAAAAAAGATAACAAAAAATGTTGTTTATAATAATACTTATTCAAAAGATCTAATTGTTAAAAATTTATTATATGTATCTGAACTTCATTTAAGTGGATATCCAAGAAAAATTTACTTAAAAAAGATTAGATCAAAATTTGCCAGAGATTATAATTTCACCAAAAAACCTATCAAAATTTACATTAGTAGATCTAACTCAGATAGAAGAAAACTTACAAATGAGAGTAAACTTATTAAAATTCTTAAAAAAAAAAAATTCAAAATACTTAAAATGGAAAAAATAAACTTTGATGATCAAATAAATTATTGTTTAAGAGCTTCAATCATTATTTCACTTCATGGTGCAGGTTTAACAAATTTAATATGGATGAAAAAAAAAACAAAATTAATTGAAATTAGAGGTTCTGAGGATAAAAATTTAAATCCTTATTTTGTAATGAGCAAACATCTTGGAATAAAATATTATTATTTTTTAGCAAAGAAAAATTTTTTATCATATTTTTTTTCTCATCAAAACTATGAGCTTGATATAAAGAGTTTCTTAAAAGAGTTTAAATCATTTCTATAAAAATATTTAAAAATTGCTTATAATACTATTTGGTATATAAGGAATTATTTATGAAATATATAGTAGTGACTGGCGGGGCAGGATTTATAGGTTCTAATTTAATAGAGTTATTATTAAATAAAACAAAACTAAACATTATATCCATAGACAATTATTCCTCTGGCAATAAAAAAAATCATATAAAAAGTAAAAGAATTATGTATGTAAGAGGTAATACGAAAAATATTTCGTTAATATTAAAAAAATACATCAAAGAAATTGCAGTAATTTTCCATTTTGGTGAATTTTCAAGAATTGCACAAAGTTTTATAAAATTTGATTTTTGTCTAGACTCAAATATAGAAGGCACTAACAATGTAATTAAATTTTGTCTAAAGCATAAAATAAAAATAATTTATTCAGCTACATCTGCCAGTCTAGGAAACAATCAAACAGATCAACATTTATCTCCATACGCTTTTACGAAATCCTATAATATGAACTTAATTATGAATTTAAATAAGTGGTTTAATTTAAAGTATGAAATCGTTTACTTCTATAATGTTTATGGAAAAAGGCACATAACTAAAAATAATATGGCTGCAGTAGTTGGTATATTTGAAAACTCCTATGCTCAAAAAAAACCTCTTCCGGTAGTAAGACCTGGCACACAATCAAGAAGATTTACAAATGTAATAGATACAGTCAAAACATGTTATTATGCTTATAAGAAAAACAAAAACTGTCATTACTCAATTTCTAGCACTAAGTATTATAAAATAAAGGATTTAGCAAAACTATTTGGTAAAAATATAAAACTTGTACCAACCAGAAAAGGTGAAAGATTTGAGTCAAAATTGAATAAGAGTATAAGAGGAAAAAAAATTATAAACTTAAAATCTCATCTAAGTTTGGAAAAATATGTAAAAGATTTTAAAAATAGTATTGATAAAAAAAATAAGATTTAAATATACTTAAAAATATTTATGAAATTTCTATGGTTGACTTCTTTTAGACCTTTGGGTAAATCAAAAATAAATGATCTTTTTCAAAGTATTTTTGTTGATTCTATTCAAAGTCTAAATTTGGATATAACATTTAGCCTTACTCAATTTGAGGAAGAAAATGTAGAGGAATTTGTAAAAAAAAAGAATATTAAATGCTATTTTAACAATTTATCAAAATCTATACTGCCTGAGAACAAAAAATATTCAAATAAAATCATGCTAGACTATGCATTAGATCAATATATTGAAAATGGAAATTTTGAATATTTAGTTTACTCAACAGCAGATATTATAGTTCCTAGTAATTTTGCAAAATCGCTAAAAAAAATAAAAGAAGAAAATTTTTGTTCATTTATTTGGCCAAATATTCATATCATCAATGGAAATATAAAAAATACATTTTGGCCCCATTATGGTATTGACCTTATAATTTTTAAACTATCATTAGATAGAGCGATAAAATTTAAACAAATAATTAAATCATATAATCAGTACGATTGGGGAGTAAATGAAAATTTTTATTTATCTACTTGTGATGTCTTAAATTTAAAAAGAAACAATTTATATAAGTATAGTAAAGTTTTGAAATTTGATAATGATTTTAAAGCATTTACTGAAGATAGATCATGGCAAATAAAAACTTGGAATGAGAATCAAAAATATTTTCTTAATTTTTTAAAAGAAAATAATATAAGTAAATTATATGCATATGGATCTTATTTTTACTTATTATTTAGAGTTTTTAATTTTAAAGATTTAAACTTCAGTTTATTTATTTCGTATATTATATACTATCCATATTTTTTAATTTTAAAAATTTTAAATACATTCAAAAATAAACTTTATAAATAAAATTAAAATGAAAAAAAAAAAAATTCTAGTTCTAGGTTCCGAAGGTCAGATTGGAAGTCATTTAGTAGATTACTTAAAAAATATTAAAAAATTTAAAATTATAAAATTTGATTTAATTCTCGGTAAAAAATTTGATTTGAGAGATCATAATAATAAATTACTAAAAAAATATATTCAACAAAGTGATTTTGTCTTTTTTCTTGCATTTGATGTTGGTGGTTCAAGATATTTAAAAAAATATCAGAGTAGTTATAGTTTCTTAATAAATAATATTTTAATTATGGCTAATGTTTTTACCTTATTAAAAGAATCAAAAAAAAAATTTGTATTTGCAAGTAGTCAGATGTCTAATATGGATTTCTCTCCATATGGAACTTTAAAGAGATTAGGAGAAGATATTACAAAATCTATAAATGGGGTATATGTAAAATTTTGGAATGTATATGGAATTGAAAAACAATTAGATAAATCTCATGTTATTACTGATTTTATATTAATGGCATTAAAGAAAAATAAAATTGATATGCTTACTAATGGAAATGAAACGCGAGAATTTTTATATGCGGATGATTGTTCATCTGGATTATTAAAAATTATGAATAAATTTGATTATTTTAAAAAAATAAAAAAAGAGCTTCATTTAACAACAGCAAAAAAAACAAAAATAATTGAAATAGCAAAAATTATAAAGAAAATTTTAAAAAAAAGAAAAATAAATGTAAAAATAAATCCAGCAAATTTAGAAGACAATGTTCAAAAAAATATGTCAAATAAAGCTAACAAATTTTTTTTTACTTATTGGAGACCAAAACACACTATTGAGGGTGGAATAGAAAAAACATTAAAATACTACCTGAAACTTATATAATCTTAAAATTATAAAGATATTTTTTTTTGACTTTTTTTTAAATCTGGCTATAAAGCCTTTGCCTGGTGATTATTGCGAAAGTGTAATACCCGATCCCATTCCGAACTCGGAAGTCAAGCCTTTCAGCGCCAATGGTACTTTGTCTTAAGACACGGAAGAGTAGGACA
>MDTB01218454.1_pt1 | contig 14101 bp, 16 predicted proteins | sample 811161 | NCBI WGS metagenome assembly MDTB01 (sample SAMN05326650, study PRJNA326480) | marine metagenome | isolation source: seawater | place: Mediterranean Sea | collected 2009
GGTGCCCCCACACGGACTCGAACCGCGGACCTACTGATTACAAATCAGTTGCTAGTACAATAATTCACATTAGTGCGCATAACGATTTAAGGCCAATCTTCAGTGATAAATTTTAAATAATTTTATTAATAAGAAAAATTAAAATTTTTATTTACAGTAAAATATAAGAAATCTTGCCGGTGCTGTCAGACTGAGTGGCTCAAACATTAGATGCATGATATTACATCTTTGGGGACATTTACTTTGACCTTGGCTAAATATGATTTGACTGTTCTTAATGTTTTTCGCAATCTATCCCTATTTACTTTGCGTAAAATTATTGAAAATTTTCGTGAAAATTGTTTGGAAGTAAGTAAAGTTCTCTCAGTTAATTACAAGTATGCTCAACCTAATTCGGGGGTAAATATAGGTGCTTGATAAATCGTTATTGGTTCGACTATTTAGAGTCACTACGGGATGCATGTTATATTTCTACGTTTTTACGCATTTATTGAATCACTGTCTCGGACTTATTTCGCTGGAAACGATGGAAATAGGTAGGTCTCTTTTTTTACGTTTTTGGCGACATGATGTTTTGTTTTACTTACTTTACGGTGCATTACTGATACATTTGTTGCTTGGTATCTATGCTTTATGTCGAAAACGAAGTTTTAAGATGAGCAAAAAGGAATGGGTAAGAAATGCTTGTGCAGTTTTAATTCCATTTTTCCTAGCGAGCCATTTATCCATTACTCTTTGGGGTTCCAGGTTTTTGGGCCTTAATGACACCTACTCATTCATGATTTTATCAACATACTTATTAAATCCCATCGGCTATATTTCACTAGGTCTAATGCTATTAGTCGTATGGGTGCACGGTTCTATAGGCATTCTTGGATTACTGGAGTTTAGAAATATTTATTCTGACTATAAGGGCTTTTTCCACGGAATAATGTTCAGCTTACCACTGTTAGCGTATGGCGGATATCTGAACGCGAGCATTGAGCTAACAAAAGTAGGCGAAAGTAACCCACTAGCCATTTTAGAAATTATAGCCAACGCAAATTTCACAAAAGAAACTGGAGCGGATATAGTTTGGCTGTCTGATCTTTTGCAATTTTTAATCTATCCAGCTTTGCTTTTAGCGATATTGGTTTTTGTATTTTTCAGACAATTCGTAGAAAATAAATTTTATTCCATTCGCGTAGTTTATATGGATGGAAATGCAGTAAATGTAAGCAAAGGCAGTTCTTTATTAGAAGCAAGTCATAGATGTAAGCGCTACCATGAGTCAGTTTGCGGCGGTCGAGGTAGATGCACGACCTGCCGCGTTAAAGTAATTTCTAATTTAAAGGACTTGCCTGCTCCAAATAAAATTGAGCAACGTGTGATAGACAGGTTAGATTTTGATCCAAGTATAAGGTTAGCTTGCCAACTCAGACCAGAAAAAAATATAGAAATTAATCCGCTTATTTCTTTAATGAGCAACGAAAAGAAAAAACTAAAGTATGATAATCAAGAGCATTTGACTGGTCTAGAGAAAGATACAGTAATTATGTTTTGCGATCTTCGCGGTTTCACGACGTTATCCGAAGGTAAAATGCCCTTTGATGTAGTGTTCATTCTAAACAATTATTTTAAACTGGTCACAGAAGCGGTTACAAAGAACAGAGGCCGCATTGATAAATTTATCGGTGACGGTGTCATGGCAATTTTTGACCAAGATACTGACACTGCGGCGAACTGTAAAAATGCCCTTTGCGCTTCTTCAGAAATAGCTGAAAGCTTAGCTTTTTTAAACTCCGAGCTATCAGATGACGACATTGATACGTTACGGATAGGAATTGGTATTCATACTGGCACAGCAATTCTAGGGAAAATGGGGTATGGTCAGGCAAGCAGCGAAACTGCAGTTGGCGATACTGTAAATGTCGCGAGCCGCCTGGAACAGCTTACTAAAAATTATTCATGTCAACTAATGTTTTCTAAGGCTGTCGCAGAGAAGGCAAGTTTAAATAAGTCCGTACTCAAATCAGTGGAGACCGAAATTAGGGGGCGAAAGGATTTGTTGGAAGCCTTTTATTGCAAGAATGCCAAAGAGGCTATGGACGCATTTCAGTAACCATATCCGTAGTCTTTCTTCGGCGCTTTCATTTTAGCATTCGATTTATCCACCTTTGAACCTGTTAAGTTGTTTTCTAATAAATCTGTAAGAAAATTCGTTTCGACAAACATGCGAAACCCACAATTACTCGACAACCATCTATCTTTATCAATATTTGAAAATAATTCGCCCAGGCCGGGTTTGTTTGATTTTTCAAGCCATTCATAAATTAAGGCCGTAGCTTCACTGACCTTGTTTTGATTTGTAGACGCATAGCTTTCCTTTACGCTACTTTTCGATTTGTTTTTTGAATAAATCAAAAATTTTAGTTTTAAGCCAGATTTGTAAACACCGGCGCTGTGAGGTGCATAGCCGCTTGAAGGATTTTTCATCAAAAGATAACTAGAGTTACTCGACATCCAGTGGTAACCTTTTGGTGGTATAACTTCTAAAAATAATGAATTTTCTTTATCTTCGGCGCTTCGAGTTGATACAACGGATTTAAGAAGAAAATTTGGGAACAACGGAATGTTCGCAATTAAACTGGAATTAGGATGTTGTCCATATCCAGTCTCTGGATTTTTCATCAGTGAGTATAGGCCATCCTTTGTCATCCAGTGATACCCTTCTGGGGGTGACACCTCCAAAAGTTTAACTTTATCATCTTGTTTTTTTGTTTTTTTATCTTGAACACTAATAATTAAAATTGCGCAGGCATCCCGTTTTGTTAAATAATCTGCAAAATCATCAAAGCCTTGCTTTTTTGCAAACTCATCAAACCCCTGATCAAAAGCTTCGTGATACCCTGCAAACGTTTCGGTTGCTAATAATGCAAAGATGGTGAAAAGTAATCTTATCATCATTTAAGTACCCCAATAATCTGTCAAAAAATAATCACCACTTTAGCATAAAATCTCAGAGACAACCTAATCAAACTTAGCAACTTTCATAAATTACTTGGATGTTTCAACCTATGGATGTTAGTTTCCGCCTGACCACCCTCGCTGCGCAGTAACTAAAAGGTTGTTAGCTTACATCATGAAAGTTGATTAGGCATAGGCTCTTAGCTGCTGGGTACATCGTTATATGTGAGGCGGTTTGTCATGACAGTGTATTCAGGTTTGTCATTTTATATTTCCCACAAATTGCCCCACATTAACGCAGTGCAGAAATATGTGGAGTTTGGACTTTTGGTAATTAGAGTAAAATCGCTCCAAAAATCGTACTATACTTACGAATAGAATAATAAAATTATTTATAATCAACATGTTGTAAGTACGTTACGTTGCCCCCACACGGACTCGAACCGCGGACCTACTGAAATTGAGCTTTCGTAATTGAAAGAGTTAGGTTTTACTATGAAAGAGCGGTTTCATCAATTCCATGAAAGGCCGCGACTATCTCTGCCAACGCAGATAAAGCAATGGAAGAAGCGTCCCTTAAAGATGGTACAAGACCTATTGGTCCTCGTAATCGCAACAATGATGCCTCTGGAATACCCATTTTTCGCAATATCTCGAGTCGCATACTATGTGCACGGTTGCTCCCAAGGCTGCCTATGAAACACGCGGGTGTTTTGAGTGCTGCTCTTAAGAGCGTTGGCTCCCAGTCGTGATCGTGGAATAGAGTAACAAAGGCCGAATGGGCGTCTAGATTTAATAAAGATTGGCCACTATCAGGCGTTGTCAAATGGATTGGTGATGCTCCAGACAAGTGGCCAACCGCGACGAGGTCCTCCGCTTCAGGAGAAAGAAGGTGAATATCGTATCCAGTTGCACTCGCTATCTGCGCCATGACCCGAAAAATTGCACCCCGCCCCGCTAGTACAAGACGATGACGTGGAGAATAAGTAAACTTTTGGGAAAGCGATGTACCGGTTTCTTCTACACCCTCGAAAGAAATGTAAACGGTTTTACGGGCTACAAGACCAGCTGCAGCCTGATTAATCGCTTTCATATCAGGTGCAGGATCAATCAGAATGCTAAGCGCACCGCCACACGGTAAGGTAAGGTCAGCAAAGCGTGACCCTTTTCCGTATCGTACCAACCTTTTTTCTCCCAATTTCAAAGCTTCTTGGGCCTGAAGTTGAATGTCGCGATCAATGCAACCATTCGAAAGATATCCAGTCATTCTTCCTGTCGTCTCTACAATTGCAAGCGACCCTACCTTTCGGGCTGCTCCACCTCTAATTGCAAGCGAGGTGATAAGCGCAAAGGAATGGCCTTCATGAGCCAAGTTAACCGCTTTTAATAAGATATCTGATGGATATTCAACATACATCGAGCCGTTAACCTGATAATTCTTGATTCATAACTTCAGCAAATGATTTAAAAAACTTTGAAGCCAATTTCTTTGCAGTACCTTGGATTAATCGGCTTCCCAATTGGGCAATCTTACCTCCAACGGCAGCCTTTGCTTCATAGCGCAGTATGGTTTTCCCACTGTCGGCAGTAAGAGTCACGTCCGCACCGCCTTTTGCATGTCCTGCGGCCCCACCGTTTCCCCTGCCACTAAGTGAAAATGCATCAGGCGCACCAGTATTATCCAACAGGATTGTGCCACTGAATCGGGCCTTTACTGGCCCTACCTTCAAGACGACCTTCGCCTCTAATTCAGTGTCGGAATGCTTGATAAGCTCTTCACAACCTGGAATGCATTTCTTAAGTATTTCAGCATTGTTTAGCGCCGCATAGACCTGGTCTCTCGGCGCGTTGATAGTGATTTCATCAGATAGTTCCATTATCTCTCTCTTAAAATTCGCGTTTTTATTTCAAAATTCAGCTTATCTTGTTCTGATCGAGCACCAATTTACAAAAAAAGTCTCGCATATAGCTTTTTAACTCTTTCAATGCTTTTCCTCCGAGAGTGTACTTTTCAGAGTAGCATAGGCATCAGGCGTATCCACATCTGCGTAGAAACCTGGGCAGTTTAGTTTATGAAATTGAACATACTCTGGATAATTACGGGTAAATGTCCTGCAGCCAGGTGTTTTTTGGTCTTCCAAAAGCCGCTTCCGGAATTTACCTGGAACCAAAATTGGGTTGCCGCGGACTTTGCCATTGAAGGGTATTGATATGCGCTCGGGATCGGCCTTTTCGTGTATCGCTAACAGGTTCTGCAGTTCAACACAACTCAGCAAAGGTTGATCACCCAAACCGATCAAGATCAAAGGTACATCAGGGATCGAATCTAGACCACAAGAAACAGATGTTTGTTGCCCCATCGCAAATGAAGAGTTAAAGGCAGTTCTCGCGCCTGTCCCCGCGATTGCAGCCTCTACAGCTGCTTGCTCGTGCCCAGTCACAACTAAAACCGAAGCTTTCGTGGCGCACTGATAGGTAAGTACCATATGGCGGATCATGGGAATATCGCCCACTGGAAGAAGGAGTTTGTTTTGCTTACCCATACGCCTTGAGAATCCGGCAGCCAAGATGATTGCCGCTACTTCAGTCATTATTCTGTCTCTGCATGGCACGCCGTTCTTGGACAAGTTGCGCCAAAATAGATATCGCTATTTCTTCCGGTGTAACGGCTCCGATATCGAGGCCTGCGGGGCTCCTAACGCTACTGATTTGCGATTTTGAAAACCCTGCATGCATCAACTTTTTACTTAGCGCTGCGTATTTTCGACGGCTACCAACGAAGGCAAGGTAAGCCGGGTCACAATCAATGGATTCTTTTAAAGCGTCCAAATCACCCTGACCCTGAGTTGCTATAACTATAAACTTTTGTTGGTGAGGCGTTTGATCTAAAGGTTTTTCTACAACTGACCAATGAAACTGTGGAGCTAACGTGTTGATTGCTTGAGCCACAGGTGACGCACCAAGTACAACAAGCTGAACTGCCGGGAGGCAAGGCTCGATAAATATATCTACGGTCCCGCGCGAAGGGCACCCATTGCGCGCAAATACAGTTCCGTCCACCTTATCACCATCAAAAACGCCCTTTTCTTCAAGCAAGTCAAAAGGAGCAACAGAAACAAGTTGTGGTTTACCAGCTTTTAGGGCGTCAATTGCTGCGCGTTTAACCGCACGCCTTGTACAACCACCCCCGAGCCATCCTTGAAGGATTGTACCATCAGCGCTCAGCAACGCTTTCGCCCCCGGTTTTGCGGCTGTTGAGCCAGCAGTTCGTACAATCGTTGCAAAGGCAAACGGTTCCTGACGCGCACGCAAACCTTGTGCAATATCAGACATCTGCTCTGAGGTTATTTCGGTTGGGGTCATAGGTGTGCCAACTCAGTCTCCAATGTGGCGAGATCACTTAAAGTATTCGCGGCTTTGAAGGCATCTAGATAAGGCAATGCTGCCTTCATCCCAGCTGCTACTGGTGCATAATCAGCCCATCCTTTGAGAGGATTGAGCCATATTATCTTACACCCTCTTTTTCGCAATTTTTCAAGTGCATCTCCTATCAGTTCCGGGGCCGACGTATCGTAGCCGTCAGACAAAATCAGCACGACGCTGCGCCCATCCACAAACCGTTTTGCGTAGGTTTGGGCGAAGCGCATTAAGGAAAAACCTATCTTCGAACCACCTCCAAAACCGTCAGCCATCAGAGACATACGTTCAACAGCACGCATGGCGTCTCTGTCACGCAACGCTTCTGTAATCCGCACAAGACGCGTGTGAAATAAATAAGCATCGGCTGCCGTATCTGCACGCATAACACCGGAAAGAAAGGCCAAAAAGACCTTTGCATAGAGCAACATAGAACCAGAGACATCGCACAATACGACCATCTTGCGCGTGCGGTCCGGGCGATTCTTACGGAGTAGACAAATAGGCTCACCGCCAGTAGCGAGACTTCGGCGGAACATTTTACGAAAATGTATTCGGTCGCCTTTACGTGCCGAAATCCTGCGGCGAGAGCGACGATGTCGAATAGCCTCACCAATTCGACGGGCAATCTCTTCCGCCTCCGTAATCTCTTCAGGCTGAACCAGATCGCGCAAATCGCGAGCGTTTAAGCTCCGATTTTTTGTTGCAAATAGCTTGCCGGCTACATCACTTTCCAATGCTCTATCTCCGCTATCTGGTGTAGTGGGATTGCCGGTTCCAGCGGTATCTTGATCCTTAGAATTGCGCGATGACAACAAATTATCTTTGATACTTTTAGAGGGCTTTGCTACTATTTTCTGTCGAACGCGCCCCATATCCATCCAATAGCCATCAAATAGGTCGTCAAACCGTTGGGCGTCTTCTTTACAACTAACACAAACTGCCCGAAGGGCGCGTCGAGCCTCGTAGGGTAAAATAGCATTTACTTCTGAGAGTGCAGACAAGGACAAATCTGCCTCTGCCACTCCAACCCGCAGTCCATTTTGCCGCAAATGGGCAATAAAGCCGGCCACTCTTGCAGCCGGACCGGAATCACGCGCCGCAAATTTTGTTACTCGGCTCATGCGGCCTGACCGGCAATACGACCAATGACCTCTGCGGTGACATTGGCCATATCAACTTGGGTCTTAATCAAAGTAGTCAGAGTGGATTGCAGGATTACCGAACTATCTGTCAAGTCGGCAATACCTAAGCCCATAAGCGCTGCCGCAAAATCTAGCATTTCCGCAATACCTGGAGTTTTGTCCAATTCCTCCTCACGAAGTTTCTGGACGAAGTCCACTACTTGCTGGGCTAATCGCGCCTCAATTTTAGGGCAACGCGCTTTAAGAATAGCTAGCTCGGTTGCACGGTTAGGGTATTCAACGTAGTTATAAAAGCACCGGCGGCGGAGCGCATCGGACAAATCGCGGGTGCCATTTGAAGTCAAAATCACCATAGGTTTGGTCGTTGCAGTGATCGTTCCCAACTCAGGAATAGAGACTTGGAAATCTGATAGGATCTCCAAAAGATAAGCCTCGAATTCCTCATCTGCTCTGTCGATCTCATCAATCAAAAGGACGGGCGCAAGATCTTGGGTTATCGCAGAAAGCAAGGGACGTTCCATTAAAAAATCTCGTGAGAAAATACGGTCCTCTACTGACTTCCCAGTCTCTCCATCTTCGGCGGCGGCACGAATAGACAGTAGTTGTCGTTGGTAGTTCCACTCATAAATTGCCTGCGCCGCGTCGAGGCCCTCATAGCATTGGAGACGTATCAATTTAGTACCCTTGACCGCGGATAACGTCTTAGCGATCTCAGTCTTACCCACGCCAGCTGCACCTTCGAGCAACAAAGGACGGCTCAGCGCCAAAGCCAATTGAAGGGCAACTGCTAGATCGTCAGACGCAATATAACCTTCCCCACTGAGCGCTGTCTGTAGGTCGGTCCAGATCATCATTTTCTCCATAGCGTGGGCAATTGCTTGGAACCCACTGACTTCGGTTTAGCCGTGCAGCCCCAGTTCGTTCGCCGTCTTCCAGATCCGCCAATGGTCATGGGGCATATTGGTGTGAGTATTTCCAAATGGTCGAAATGCATCCTGAACCGCGTTGGAAAAACAGGGTACACCACCAACATGTGGACTTTCGCCCACCCCTTTAGCACCAATGGGGTGGTGAGGGGATGGTGTCGTAGTGTGATCAGTCTCGTAATTTGGAACCTCCCAAGCCGTAGGCAAAAAGAAATCCATTAGTGTACCCGTTTTTACATTACCCATATCATCATATGCAATTTCTTGACCTAGAGACACCGCGAGTGCCTCCGTCAGGCCCCCATGTATCTGTCCTTCTATGATCATGGGATTGATACGAGTACCACAATCATCCAATGCATAGAAACGGCGGATATCGACAACACCCGTGTCTACATCGATGTCCATGACACAAACATAGGCGCCGAACGGATAGGTCATGTTAGGCGGATCATAATAGCTAACTGCTTCAAGCCCCGGTTCAAGCCCAGGGATTGCCTGATTATATGCAGCAAAAGCAACTTCTTTCATTGTCTTAAATTTTTCAGGAGCACCCTTAACAACAAAACGATCAACATCAAATTCAACATCGTCATCGTGCACTTCCATTAGATATGCCGCAATCATCTGAGCTTTTGCGCGGATTTTGCGACCGGCCATTGCTGTTGCAGCGCCTGCTACCGGCGTAGACCTTGACCCATAGGTTCCTAGCCCATAAGGTGCTGTATCGGTATCTCCTTCCTCAACGGTGATACTGTCAGCCGGCAACCCAATTTCAGATGCAAGTATCTGCGCAAAGGTTGTCGCATGACCTTGACCTTGGGAAATTGTACCAAGCCTCGCAATCGCAGATCCAGTTGGATGGACACGAATTTCGCAACTATCAAACATTCCAAGACCAAGAATATCACAGTTCTTCACGGGGCCAGCCCCAACGATCTCAGTAAAGAAACTTAAGCCGATGCCCATGAGACTTCGGGTTTTTCCAGCTTTGAAGTCTTTCACCCGCTGGGTCTGCTCAGTCCGCAAACCATCGTAATCCACCGACCTCAGAGCCTTGTCCCAAGCAGTGTGATAGTCCCCCGAGTCATATTCCCAACCCAATGCAGCCTTATACGGAAACTGCTCTTTCCTAATGAAGTTTATTCTACGTAACTCCGCTGAATCAATGCCCAACTTAATTGCTAACACTTCGATCATTCGTTCGATGAAATACACAGCTTCTGTCACTCTGAACGAGCAACGGTAGGCGACTCCTCCAGGTGCCTTATTTGTGTACACACCATCCACTTCTAAGTAAGCAGTGGGAATGTCGTAAGATCCGGTACAAATATTCATAAAACCAGCGGGGAATTTGGTTGGATCAGCACAGGCATCGAACCCACCGTGGTCTGCAGTGACACCGCAATAAAGACCGGTTATTTTTCCTTCCTTAGTTGCGGAAATACGGCCCTTCATATGATAATCCCTTGCAAACGCCGTGGTCATTAGGTTATCCATCCGATCTTCAATCCACTTAACAGGCTTGCCGGTCACAATTGAAGCAACAACCGAGCATACATAACCAGAGTAGGCGCCAACTTTATTACCGAAACCCCCACCGATATCGGGCGAAATTACGCGAATATTGTGCTCTTCGATGCCTGAAATTAGGGACACCACCGTACGGATTGCGTGTGGCGCCTGGAACGTCCCCCAAAGCGTCAATTTGCCATTCACTTTGTCCATAGATGCCACACACCCGCATGTTTCTAGCGGACATGGATGCGTTCGATGGTAGTACATTGTTTCTTCGGCTACCACCTCTGCATTGTCTAAAACTTCGAGAGTTGGTTCTTTCTCACCGGCTTCCCATGTAAAAATGTGGTTTGGATGCTTTCGGGGACCATGAGCACCATCTGGTAGCGAGCCGTCGTCTGCCACCAAATCCTCGCGCAACACAACATCGGATTCCAGCGCCTCAAACGGGTTCACCAGAACCGGAAGTTCTTCGTATTCAACTTTCACTGCTTCAATTCCATCCGCGGCCGCATACCGATCCACAGCTACGACAAAGGCTACCTCTTGGCCTTGAAATAGCACTTTGCCATCAGCCAAAACCATCTGCTTGTCGCCCGCCAGTGTTGGCATCCAATGCAGACCCAAAGGCTCAAGATCTTTAGCAGTCAAAACGGCCAATACGCCGGACACTTCCAACGCTGCCTCTGTATCAATATTAACAATACGAGCGTGAGCAAAAGGAGACCGTACAAAATCGCCGAAAAGCATTCCTTCAACTTTCAGGTCATCTACATAGTTACCTTTGCCTTGGGTAAAGCGTGCATCCTCTACCCTCTTACGAGAGCACCCTAGGCCATTCAATCCGGCGACACGGTCTTCGCGGCTTTCTTCTAAGTCCTTCATTCTGCAGCCTCCTTTGCGCTGTTCATAACCACTGCAGCGGCTTTGATTGATTTGACTATATTTTGATAACCTGTGCAGCGGCATAGATTACCAGCCATCCCAAAACGAATATCTTCTTCGGAGGGGGTGGGGTTTTCTTCCAAAAGTTTAGATGCGCGTAGTATCATTCCCGGAGTGCAATAACCACACTGAAGGCCGTGATGTTCCTTAAACGCTTCTTGCAATGGATGAAGTTTGTCTGGGCCGCCAATACCTTCAATGGTAGTTATCTCAGCCCTATCGGCTTGGGCCACAAACATTGTGCAAGATTTTACAGATTTACCATTGACAGTAACGGTGCATGCGCCACAGTGAGAAGTCTCACAGCCAATGTGAGCTCCTGTTAAATTCAGTCGTTCACGAAGTGTGTAAATCAGAAGCTCGCGCGGCTCGGCCAAGAATTCCTCTTCCTTGCCGTTCACAGTGATTTTATAATGGTGTTTTTTTGACATGTTACTTCTCCCTAGGCCCTTGACCAAGCGCGCTCAATGGCACGCCTCAAAATAATACCTGCCACATGTTTCTTGAAGGCTATGGGACCACGGTTGTCTTCAGATGGATCAATAGCACCCACCATCCCAGCTATTGAAGCGTCTATTGCCGCATCTTCAAGCGCCGTGCCTATAAGTGCGGCGCTGGACTCGGCTGCGTAAATAGGGGTGTCGCTAAGGTTCGTCATCGCAATTGAAGCATTTGTGCAAACGCCACTTTCCTTACTTATCAAGACAGCGGCGGCTGCAGTAGCGTAATCGCCAATTTTGCGCTTTTGCTTTTCATAAGCGTAGCCCCCAACGGGTTTGGGAATTGTAATGTGGGTGAGAACTTCCTCATCTTCCCGCTCAGTAATGTAGGCTCCTTCATAAAACCCTCGCGCTGAAATATCTCGTTCGCCATCCGAACCCACCACGGTAAAGGTAGCATCAAGACACTGCATCAATCCCGGCATGTCATTGGCGGGATCACCATTGGCTACATTACCTCCCACAGTACCCATATATCGCACCTGCGGATCGGAGATTTGTAGGGCCGCTTCACGCAGGATAGGGGCAAGTTGAAAAAGTTCGTCATGATTGATAATCTCATGCTGAGTGACCATAGCACCTATGCGGATGCCATCAGCGTCTATTTCGATCTTATCTAACCCATCCAAGCCTTGAAGGTCGATAAGATGATGGACATCGGCCATCCGCACTTTCATCAAGGGTATTAAGCTGTGACCACCGGCGATCACTCTCGCCTCATCGCCGTGTTTATTCAGGAGTGACAAAACTCCCGACATTTCTGTGGGTCTATAGTATTCAAATTCAGCTGGAATCATTTGATTTATCCTCCCATGAATCAAGTGGCCTGGCTATCTTCTTATCGTAGCATGAATTAAGATTAGCCATTACTAATATTGCCGCACCATCATTTAGCCCAACAAAAAAACTTTTCTTGGACCAATCTTTTTTTTTCGAGGTCCAAAATGTTTGTGAAAGGCGTTGATCTAGACGGTGCCCCTACACGGAGTCTGGTTCCTCAGTAAGGCCCCAAGTGAACCCCGTATCTTACTATATCTTTGTTTGGTTAAAGAGGGGAGGCCACCGCATGTCAACGAATGACGCAAACGACCCTAGTTCATTAGCTAAAGAGATAGATAAGTATTTAGAAGTACCAGATATGGGAATAGACTATGGAGACCTTGAAGTCTGTATGGGCGATCTTCTTTAAGGTCTTGAGATCGATATTGTTAGGTATAGCGATATTGACGAGCTGTCTGATGATCAAGCAGATAAACTCTGGGACAATACTACACACATTGCACTGGTTGAAATGTGCTCAAGTTGTGAACTTATCTTAGTCGCTGTAACAGACACACCTAAGTACAGCACCAATGTATATAAGCTAATCACAGATGACGCAGATGCGTTCAAGGCTGAGTTACGAACGCATCTAAAAGTTATAATTAGCGCAGATTAAGTAGGTACTAATGGAAATTCTTTACGAAGACGAAAATGGTGACCCCATAATGCCTCATGATCTCCCTAGTTATGTTGGGATGATCTTTGACGGAGAGATAGATCTGAGCTCCGCCCTCGGTGATTTGGGTGAATTTCCCTGGGATGAATATTATATGTTAGCTGATGAGCTTCAAATGGCGGAACGAAAGCTCTCCCTTGCGCTAAAAAACAAAACATATGAAATAGAAGGTGAAACCTGGTACCCTGAGGCATTCATAGGAGGCCTACCATCAGTAGTCGCGGTGTACGATTGTCTCCCTGATCAAGGGCCCGCAGGCGGATCAGGTCATGTTTTCTTCAAGGTAGACGGCTACAGCGACCAAGATGTGCTAAATGAGGCAAATGAATTATACAAAGCCTTAAGGATTGATTATGAACTTTTAGAAGCTGAACAGGAAAGACGCGAGCGGGAATCTGCCTGATAGAAAACTAATGTCTGAACAACTAATGTCTGGACAGATGGTGCTCTCTATCGGCCAGCCTTCTAAGTTATCCTCTTCGAAGGACAAAGCTACAGCGACCACAAAAAGAAGAATTGGTATCGTGATCTTAGAAAGTGACATCTAAGTCAACAGTCTCAAAAACATTTCCCGACCCGCCTCTAAGACTCACATTTCTATTTTAATGATTTCTTTTCCGCTAGCATCGACCAACGATTTGTAGAGCTTATTGCCCGCTATTTCCCAATTGTAATTTGATGGAAATCCAATGCCTTCATCCTCCTTTGGAAGGCTCAGCTTCTTACTTGCTTTATTCGGCAGTTCACCATTATTGAACCACCAAACATTTTTCAGCTTTGTCCTGTAGGTAGGGGAAGTCTGTAGATAAAGATGCGTCAAGCCTTCAAAGAGATCGCCTTTGTCTTTTGTAATCCTCTGCTGATTAACCAGATCTTGGAACTCATTCCAAGACACACATCCAGCCATCAATGTATCTATTCGTGATGGCACAGGTCACCCGTTTTAATTCATTAACATTGGATAACCTTCAATTTAGCTCAATAGAGCCGCGTCTGTAAAGATACCAGTAATACAAGTAGCCCAGCGCCAAATTCATTCATCCAGATTAGAAACACTAGCTGCTTTGGGATTCCTAAGTCACAAAGCGGGGGGCACCCCCGGAGTATGGGTTCATATTTGAGAAGAACGCTCAATAAAAAAGCAACCGTTGTCCATCAGTGTTTTAAATGAAGTAAATCATCTATTTTAATTTCACTATATTTAAA
>MDTB01012347.1_pt1 | contig 14100 bp, 17 predicted proteins | sample 811161 | NCBI WGS metagenome assembly MDTB01 (sample SAMN05326650, study PRJNA326480) | marine metagenome | isolation source: seawater | place: Mediterranean Sea | collected 2009
GTTTCAATGACAAAGAATATTCTCTATCTGATTTGACCTCGATCCTAAACTCCGCCCCCTGAAAATAGTTCCAAAGCATTTTCGCCGGCGGTTCATCTTCTTCAGGTGGATAGTTTCGGATCGTAGACTCTATGCCTCCAGGCTCGATGAGCTCTTCCCCAGCATCGCTCTCGCCGCACGCCAGGAACTGCTCATCGAAGCGGTCGGCCAGGATGCGCAGAAGCCTCTCCGTCTCCTCGGAAAGGCGGAGGGGTGCGTGCTCAGCCCGATATAGAACACGACGGACAGGGAGGGTTTTATCTTTCGAGAAGGGAGGGCTGGCAAGGATGCTCTCAAAAAGTTCCTTTACGGGAAAGGTGACACCCCTGGTACAAAGAGGCATGTCGGTACACTTCACTGCGTAGATAGGTTTTTAATGTTTATACGAGGCCTGGGCCCTGATAGCAATGGTGATTAAGAGTGGCTGCTGTCGTACCACAGCGCATTGGCGCGCTGCACGTGGTCGCGCACCTGCGCCACCTCCCCCGTGTCGGCATCCAGGCAGGAGATGCACAGAAACGAGAGCAAATTGAGATCCGTGCACCCCTCGGAGCAGCCGCATCGCATATCTTGGGATGCGGCAAGATCGTCGCAAATCAGACATCTGCGCGCCGCAGGAACGATGTCGCGGTCGCGATCGGGTGTTACCACCCAGTGGCGCGTTGCGGGCCCCGAGTCCGGATGGTCTTCTCTGTAGAGCTCAACAAGGCGAAACTTTTGGTTTTCATGCAAGGTGACGGTGTCTCCAATGTCGTAGTCGCCCTCCCAGGCCGTTCCGAGGCGGCCCACTCCCTCCACAACGGCCCAGTTGATCATTGCGACACAAAAAGATATTTTTGCCCCGATGGTATGCTGTTGGTTGCGTTTTTATTTTTATAAAGTTCTAGTCCTTCTAGGCATATCCACATCTTCGCCCGCGCCCCCCTTTCAGGGGTATGTCCGGAGCTGCGACGATATCAAATTATGCCCCTTTCGCGATGCCGGCGTCGGGTACAACTTTACGTACCTCCTGAGGTCATCCGGCGTGAAGAACTCATATCCGCTTTTCTGCGGGTCAACAGACAAAAGAACATTTGCAGCATTATGCGACACGATTCTTGTTATTCTTGTTGCGGCGCCCCTATTATCGATGTCAAATTCGAGCACAATTCCCTCTGTGGAGCCTCGTCTCAGATTTAAAGAACATTTGTCATCCTCGAGGACGACCCGGAAACTCGTACGGTCAAACGTATTCGAGAGGATATTTCTTGTCGCCGACCCTAATCCCAAAAAAGAATTTGGTAGAGCAATTTTGACCACAGACTCTATGTTTGCATACTTTCCAGGTACCCTTTCCTGCTTCTCCTCCCCAGAATTTACCACGCCGCACGCCCCGAGCTGCTCTTTGATGAGGAAAACCAGGTCGTCCAGAAGGTCCCCCGTCTTCACGGGAATAAGGACGGGTTCCCCTGTATTGGCCTCATAGTTGTATGTAAAAGGACCGAAAAGGGGAATCTTGCTACCGGGTGGCGCAAAAATAGCGAGAACGCCCTCAACAATTTCGCTCAGGGGAAATGTGACCCTTGTCGAGCAGTCCGGGGTCGTATCTTCGAGAGGGAGAGCAAACGCAAAAGGTATATCTTCGCTTCCGCTTGGAGCATCGAAAGCGGGTAGCATGCCGGGTTCGGGCGGGTAAAGTCCTTGGTATTCACCCTTCAACCAATACCCTTCGAGCTTGTAACCGTCGCCGCCTGTTTCGATCCCAAACCCATGTGGCTTGCCGTCGGAAAATTCTCCCGTGTATCTGTACACCGGAGTCGACCACCTTGTAGTCACCGTGCCCTGGCCGTTTGCTTTCTTATTTTCTATCTCCCCACTGTATGCTCCGTTTGCTTGACCCCTGTAGTAGATCGTCAAAAAGCCTTCGTGTCTCATATTTTTGGTTCTGCTGCTTCCAAAATTGTAGAGAATATCCTTTGTTTTGCTCCAACACGAGCCTTCTATCAGTCCGTTGATCTTCTGCTCCCCGTAGGCCCGTTCAAAGCATTCCCTCAGAGTTCCCGTGCAATTGTTTTCGATCCATGATTGCAGGGCTTGCGGGCATGGGTCCCTCCGGATATATTGGGTGTCTTCCTGGTCAGGAGCGTAGAAACCGTAGTTGGATACGTAGTAGGAGGCACCTTCGTTGCTGCGGGCGGAGAGATCTTGGGGTACGACGATCATAAAGCCCATTTTGTCGGCAAGGTGCTGCAGAAAATACATGGTCATGTACGGCGGATAATGTTCCTTCAAATATTTCGGAACAAGGTAATCGCTCTCGCCCTGGTTCCAATAAAAAAAATCAAGCTCTATTGTTTTTTCTTTCATCGAGATCGTGAAAGTGGTGTGGATTTGGTCTTCGTTTTCAAATCTTATGGCATCGTCGTCCACCCTGACACTCACGAACTCGACCGTACTCGGAAGGGCGGCGGGGTTCCTCCCGGCGGGATCGGGGTACCTCCACTCGATGTTAGCGTCTTTTGTCGCGGTGAGATTTTCGGCGACCGCGCTGGTATTGGTTTCGGCCAAACTGATAAGCTTTGCTACCAATTTGGTGGTCTCTTCGGTTTTCTTTTTCTTATATGCCTCGTAAAGTTCCTCGACTCGTTGGGGCAGCCAAAACGTTTGTTTTTTCTGTTTTTTTGCCTTTTCCACGGCATTTCTCTCCACTTTTTCCTTGGCCGAGGCAGCCTCCGCTTTCGTTTGCGACCTCGTCCTGACCCCGATAAAAACCGTCTCGGTGAGCTCTCGCCCCAGCTTGATGAGGTCTCGGTCGGCCATGGGGATTTAAAGGGTTTGGTTGCTTGGGTTTATACTCGGCCGGCACCCGGCTTCAAATGGGACTTCATTTTATTCTATTAAATGTGTATCCGCTTGCGCCAACGGCTGCCGATATCAAAGCAAGATTGTAAAACTCGACGCCCTCCCACCCGTTGACTTCCTTAATCAAGTCCAGGGGTGTCGCGTGTCTGATGGGATTCATCAACAGCTCGTACACCGGGATCTTGTGCGATAAGCTTCCCGTTATCATCCAGTAGAGATAATAGGCAGCGTACCGGTGGTGCCCGTCCAGAACATATGTCTTTTTAGAGCCAGGATATCGCGCAACTCGGATGACATCTCGAAACGGGGCGCCGCCTGCGTCTGCAAGGACCTCTAAAAGGTATCCAACCTTGTTGGGATTCATCTCTTCCTGGATTGGCACCAAGTCTTCTATCCTCGCTTCGTCCATTCCATGTCCGTATGTGTAATGGTTTTTGGCGAGCATTCTTTTCAGGGCCTCGTCGGACTCGGGCAGCTGCGGCATTCTGCCCCCGAGCCCCAGCCATCTCAAGTACCACGGAGAGTTGCGCGGGACCTTCAAGTTTCCTCTGCACAGATCGTGGCCCGGAATGTCGCACAGATTTCTGACTTTGCTTGTTTTCAGATATTCTATCCACTCCTCGACGTTCTCCGAGCGTGTAAAGTTGAAATTCTCGGCGGGCGTGTGGTTCTCTTGGGGGATCAAATGCAAAAGCTGTCCAGAGGGCTCGGGCAGAATAAGGGACGAAACGGCGGTCATTGTAGACGGATTTAATGGACTAATTTTCGCGCGTCGTAAAGTTTATACCGCACCATCTTTACTGTGTTGGGTCGAGAAGCATCCTGTAGTAAATCGACGGCACACTCGTTTTGCCTTTCGTCTTGGGAACTCGCGCCGCAGGCCACGCCTCACGAATGGCGTCGGCAAGCAGGAGAACGGAAACGGCGATCGCCAAGAAAAAAAGCGCGCCGAAATGAACGGTGGCGTGGTCGTCGAAGTCGTCAAACTTCTGGCCCTGGCAGTAGTACCCCTCCATGTTGCGCACGTAGTAAAAGACGACGCCGAGGAGGTGCGTCACGAACACGAGCGTCTTCAAGGACACCATAAAGGGAGCCCCCTGCTGCAGAAACGGCCACACGCCCTTGGAGTAGCCCGGGATCACGAGACGGCTGCCGCGAAACACGGTGACAATGCTCGTGAGGAGGAAGAGCGTGAACACGGCAATGTTCGTTCCCAAGTAGAAGCGGTGGACCATGCAGCACGCGTTGCGGAGCGTGCAGGCGGACACATATTCCCGCGTCGAGGAGCGCTCTCCAAATGTCGGGTGGTGGTAGGAGAACTCGTCGCGGGTTACCTCGTCGGGGTAGAGATTCTCGATGTTGGTTGCGAAGTGCTCGTCGTAAAACCATCTCGTGTCCACGCGGCCGTTGTAGCGCAGCGCGCTGGCCCAGGCCATGCGCTCGAGCGAGCCCTGCCAGTCGCCCACGAGATCGTAGTCGGCCGAGGTCACCAACGCGGGAATGTTGTCGCGCACGGGGGAAAACTCGGCGTCCCGCTCGATGTAGTAGTGCACAAAGGGGCTGCGATCGCCGCCCTCAAAGACGGGGACGGGGAGCCAGATCATCACCAGCATGGCCACAGCACCGAGGCGCAGAAAGAGATCGATCCAGAAAAGCACGAGCCTCTTGCGCTTTTGAATCTGGATCGTCTTTGACCGCACAAAAACAAACCCAAACGGCAGAGACGCCAGCAGGATTGCTGCAATGGCCGTGACCAGATAGACCCAATATTCGAGGCCGTGGCAGTTTGGCACCGTGCGGTGCGCCGACTCAAGGCCGCGGGCAAAGGCGCGCTCCACATCTTCGCGGCACCGGGGATCGTCGCGGCAGGCAAGCACGGGCATGACTCGGGGCTCGCCGCCGCGGGACGACACATCGCCGTCCCAGACGCTTTCGAGTGTGAGTTCGTACATGTGACACGACAGCGTGTGGTCCATGCCGTGCGGCACGGGGTAGTAGATGCCGCCTTCGGCGCACAGCGCGGCATCCTCGCTTCCGTCGTCGCAGTCGAGATCCACGGTCGACCGCACCACCAGTGCGTTGTTGTTCCACGTCGTGGGCCCATCGGTGTGGCTGATGATCACGTCGGTCGCAATGTACTGCACAAGCGTCGGCATGTGCCAATTGCTCAGGTTCTGCATGCGCAGACGCTCCCGTTCCACCTCTGTGGAATTCTCGAGGAAATCCTCCATAAATAAATCTTGGGAATGGGAACAGTCGTCGTCCTCTGAAGCTCCGTCGAATTTCAATTCGCCCTCTATTTCCCACTGCGCCCAGCAATCTCCGAAGCGGGGCTTCAGAAAGTCTTTCTTTTTGATGTTTTCGATGACAGTGTACCGGTCCGGCCCACCTGCCAGCTGAAGTTGGCTCTCATTGGCATTGCAATCTTCAACGGTGTTGGGGACCTTGAAGAGCCGCACATTGGCAAAATACGCCTGCGGGGCGTAGACATCCATCTCCCTGTACACGCGGTACGCATCGGCGTAGCCCCTGTCGAGGATATCGTTGTTGAGCACAACCCTGTCCGACTTGAAAAGGCCGGCGAAATCCAAATCGTCCGCAATATCTTTGAATTTGAGCGACGGCTTCTTGTCCATGGGCTGCCATGTGGACGAGCCCTTGCGCTTTGTTTCCGCCTCGATCCACGGTCCACCCTGCACGCGGATGCATGCATCTTCATAATCGTTGTCGTCGTTTTTGTCCTTCGGCTTCGCTGCGGCTTTCCAATTGTCGTACGTGAAATACACATCGACCGTGGCTACCGTCTGGGCCTCTGACTGTAAAGGTGCCAGCGCAACAAGCGCGCAGGCGAAGAGCGCCGCTGCGGCCGAGGAGGAGGACCAGCCCATACTCGTTTGTCTGTGGCCCGGGGAAACCTTTTATACGACACATACTATATCCAGCACTCCCTGTTCCCGAATAGGATGGATCGCTACAGCCTCGCGTACGTCTCGAACCCGCGGTCTCTGGGCATCCGCGCCGCCCTGACCATTGTCGTCACGACCCTGGTTGTTTCTTTTTCGCTGCCCGAGTTTGTAAACGGGAGACACAGCTGGTTTCTCGGAACCGACGACGTTGTGACTTATTACCACGGAAAGGAGATTGTGAGGCCAGCAAACTGCAGGCCCCGACTCCGGCCCAAAGCACAGCACCTCGGGTACGCATTTGACATAGACGCATGCGATGTCAACTGCGTCAACGGAGAGACATAGTAAGTTGTGCTTGGCTCTTTTTGGTGCGTGTTGTGCTGTTCTCATTCTTTCGTGACAGCATTGGGAATCACGCCGGGGCAACCTCGTCCCTCTTTTTCTTTCTCATACCTCTGTGGGGTGTTGTTTTTGACCGCCGTGTCGTGCCTGAGGTTGTGTTGGCCTGGGCACACTTCTCTTCCCTGGCTGTTGCTTCTTTCATGTACCACGGAACCCGCTTCGACGAGTATTGGAGAATCGATCGGTCTCTGTGCTACCTGTTTGCGCTGCCCTTTGTGATCCTGGAGCTGCTCGAGAGGGTCCCAGCATCGGGGAACGTTCTAAAGCTCTCGCTCTTGGCCATCTACGCGGTGGCGGTTGTCCTCTTTTCCACCGGCGACGACCTTTTCGACGAGGCGGGGGAAGTCGTCTCCTTTGCTATTCTAGGCATCTACGTCTTTTTTGTGGGCGCCCGTCTTGTCGACGGGAAGCTGGCGCGCGTGGCATATGCCGTCAGCGGCCTCGCCATTCTTTTAGTATCGTACCTCCTCCTCACCTACAGCGCCTTCGAGTTTTGCCACGGGCACGCCTGGCTCGGAAACCTCGCCATTGGACACGTCGTCGCCGTCCCGGGGTTTACGCTCGTCCTGGCGTCGCACTTTCTGAGGTTTCGGAGGGAATGCACGTCTCCCGCAAAGACGCCGTTTCTGCTTATTGACAATTTATTATATTAAAAGCCCCTACAGAAGGTCCTCGATCCAGAGCGGGAGCTCGCCGCGCCTTGGCAGCGGCGCGGTGTGGAGGCGCGGGCGCGGTTGGCCCTCCTTCCACTTGGGGTTGGACATGTGTCCCGCGGCGCCGTCCTTCTTGAGCATCCACCTGCACATTTGCTTTGTGTTAGCCATTGCACGGGATCGGATCAGACAAAAAACACAAAAAACAAAGGAGACCAACGCTGGATGGGCCGAGCTAAACCCCTCCTCTGCGTGCTTGAGCTTCTGCTTGCGGGCCTTCTCGCTGCGATACTCCTTCGGCACGACGCTCACAAAGAACCCCAAGCGCGAAAGACCCCTTGATGTATTGCTCCACAGCGTCCCCTTGCTGTTGGCGTGGACCTGGTGGCGGTGTTTGTGAGTATCTACCTCAAGAAACAATCAATCAGCGGGCTTACAAGGTCGGAGCGCCACACAAGAAGTTCGCCGGGCTTGAGCCTGACGGGCGTGAGCGTGGCGGGATCCACCTCGGGCAAGACCGTAAAGTCGTGGTCCTTGGGGTTCACGGGAAGCAGATCGACAACCTTGCCGGCAAGGAAGTGCGGGCCGTCCTCGTGCGAGTGGATGCACAGCTGCCCCTGAAAAAGAACGGGTATGTTCTCTCCGCGCTTCTCCATCTCCTGCACAAGCTTGTGGCTGGGCGAGTTGAGAGCCATGTCCGTGTGGGGCTTCAGGGTGCTCCGCTGGTGCCGAAGGGTCAGAACACGCTACCAACACAAGACACAAAACATAAAAACTAAACCTACCTTGGGAGGTGTACTCGGAATGATCCCAAAGGCCACAGCGTCCAGCGAGGTGCAGCACGGCCGCCCGCCATAGAGTACCTTCGACAAGAACTCGCGGCAGATCCACCTCCCCGCGTGCACGCAGTCGGGCGACCCCGCGCGGAAGTTCTTGATAATCCCGCACCCGTTGGCGCCTGGGATCCCCGCTTCTCTCCACAGGGGGTTCATCTCATCCAGGCATTCCTCGTACTTCTTCTGGATGTGAGCGGCATGGGCCTCGCTTATTACGCGCACAACGGCATAACCCTTTTCCGCAAGGCTCTTCAGGAACTCGCCGTTCTCGGTCTCGGTCTCGATCCGTGCGGGTTCCACCCAGTTCTTGACCTCGACTCTGGCAGTGGATCGGGAAGCCCTCTCGAGCCGTTCGGGGTCGATTCTCTGCCTCTTGGCGGGGGGCAGATCGTCCTGCGCGGCGGTGTAATGCGCGTGCAACGACACAAAGTCCTTGAGGATGTTCTTTATGTCCTCGGTCCCGAAGACGTGCGGGAACTTGGCCGGTGCCTCGCCGAGCGTGGTGCCGTTCTCAACAAGGTCCTTCATGTAAAACGCAAACTTTTGCTCGAGATCCATTTTTTTAAAAAAAACGAGGGGTGTGGGTCTTGGTGTTTTTTTAATTGTGTAAATCTTAAATCCGAAAATATTGTGGTGGTGTTTTTATTTTGAAAAGTTTTGTGCCATGTGTGACTCATTTTACAAATTTCTTATGTCTGGACGAGTTTCAACGATTAATAATTTACTATTTATAACAGTGCCTGCCGAGTAAAGGTTAAAGTATGTTGTGCTCCGCAGTGTTATTGCTCTTGGGAGAACAGAGGAAGGCAATAGGCAACGACTTGACTGTCCCCATCTGTCAAAAGTACAAGGGCTTTTCAAAGTATTGCTGGGTTCCAAGCTACAGGGGCGGGTCGCACAAAAACTTCACGCAATTCTGGCTTGACCACGGCCACGAAGTGGTGCGGCTAACCCCTGGCTCTGTGCCACACGACAGTTTACAGGCTGTCGTGCACTTGCGATGTGGCGACGTCATGACCTTCGACCCTCCCCATCCTGCATACCCCATATCCAGTCCACGGTGTCTAGAGCCGATCATCAAGTGGCTCCACCCGTTCACTAGGGTGTCCTTACTAATCGCGGGACATCAGAACACAAAAGACCCAAACAAAATTGCCCTTCAAAATGCACGGTGTGAACACCTCACGATGGGATTCTTGAACTTGCTCAAGAAGCACTTTGACGTAGACTTACGCCGCATTCGCGACAAATGGGAGGACTGGTGGGCCATACACAGGGCGCAGAAGGTGGTGGCCCTTGTGCCATCGTCCTTTGTGTTTTCAGCAAAGGCGCACGCGCTCTCGGATCTAAAAATTATAGGGAAATTCGACACCCCGCCCGTGTGGGAAAAATGCGAAGCTCCTTTTATTTTCGATTCTAAAATTAGTTCATTGTTTCAGTAAATTTCGGGCTCGGATTGTGTTGGCTTCAGGGGGACACCCTACAGCCACACGATCGTGGCAAAGGCCTCGGGAAACCACGCGGGAGCTTTGAAGAGCGCCTTGATTTCCTCCTCGGGCGACTCCAGAAGCGATGTGAACTGGCCCCGTTCTACCATGGACTTGACAGCGGCGGCCGCAAGCCGCATCTTCCTCTGGTCCCCGAAACAGGGCCTCAGGCGCAATTCGTGGAATATGGCGTCTCTCATTTCAACAGGCGACGCTTTTGGGGGGTCTATTCCGGCCGCGTTACACGCCCCCTTTATAAAATCGCTCGTCGTGGAAAACATCGAAAGCCGCCTCTTCTCGATCTTTCCCGTCTCAAACATTCTGCAAGTTTCCGAAAAATAAAGATGGGGAGCCGTCATTGCTCATCCATTAAATTAAAAAGTGTAATCGAAAACCCGATTTTTTCAAAAACCAAAAAAGGTGTGACTCATTTTATTCTTTTCTTATTATCGTGAAAGTCGGTTCCCGGAAAATCCCGGCGGAACCGCCTCAAGAATTGAAAAAATATCCAAATCTACAAAATCCAAATCTCATTTTTTAAAATACACTCCTCCCAAACACAACAAAACAGACAATGACTTCTCAAACCAAGTCCGCCAGCATCCAGGCCCAAATCAAGTCTGCCGAGGCCAAGGTTCACGAGCTCCAGCTGAGCCTCGCCAAGGTTCAAGAGCAAGAGGACGCCTTCATCAAGAGAATCAACGGGGAGTTTGCGCGCCTCAGGGAGGATTGCGCCCTCAGGTTTCAAGAGGCCCGGGCCATGCACCAAGAACAGGTCCAAAAGCTCGCCGTTGTGGATTCTATTCTGGCTTCGGGGGAGTTTAATGTAGCTAGTACTTAGATACGGTCTACAATAAACATTTTAAAAGAGATAAACTACGCCCTCAGTGCCGAAACAGCCACTGGGATCTTCTCCGCCTTCTCGCAGTACACCGACCGGCCGTCCACGGCCTGCTTCTTGATCGTCTTCGTGTCGAACCCGTAACTCTTCATTTCCAGGGACAAGATGACCGCGCGCTTTTCCATCGTCTTCTCGTAGCAGTTCGCCGTGAGCTCAACAAGCTTTCTTGGCGGATACTCCCGCATGCCCCCCACCACGTTCTGCGTCACCGTCGAGAGCAGGTCCCACGCGTTGCTGAAATAGCCCGGCATGGGGCTCTTGGAGTTCGACGCGCTCCCGGCTGCCATCCACTGCGGCTCTCCAGGCTTGAGATCCTTCGCAATCTCCACCGTCTTGTGCGCCTCGCTGCCGCCGCTCGTGCATGCAAGCGTCTCGCGGTAGCGGTAGTACTGGACACGGAAGCCGGTCCCGTCTTCGTCCAGGCCCCACGAGTTGTACGCGTCGTAGTCGCAGTCGTCCGAGTCGTATTCATCGGCCTTGAATTCGCAGCCCACCTTCTCGGTAATAGCCTTTTGGGTTGCTTTCTTGTCAGCTCGACGTGGCTTCGGGCTTAGGGCGAGGCGAGAAAAGAAAGAGGACTCACAAACACGCCGTCGAGGGGATCGCCGCTTGCCGGCAGAATGTACCACACCATCTGGAAGGCCCCGCTCGGCGAGTACTTTGCCTCACTCGCTCTGAAATATTCGTCCCTGTCCGGCGCGTCAAGCGGATACGTGGCGCTCGTCTTGAACAGCCTGTAGTCGTGCAGGGTCTCGAACGTCTTGTCGCTCCAGTCAAACACGATGCAGCTCTCGCCATCCGCCGACGTCACCACCCTCTTCACCGTGCCAAAAGGGCTCGTAAAGCCGTTCTTCTTGTTCCCAGGATGCCTCGCGTACCGCGACTTGGCCTGTATCTCCTTGACTGCCGAGACCGCTCTCGGCGCCATAACAATCATTCCGTTTATCAGATCCTCGTGGGTGAAATACAGATCGGGGTTCTTGAGAAGAGACCGATCCATTGCGAGGGAGTTCGTGAGGTTGACCTTGATCAGCTCCGCCCTTGCGAGCCTCAGCTCATCCGCCAGCCTCTCCTTCTCGGCCTCCAGCCTCTTCTCTTCGGCCTTGTTCCTCAGTGCTTCGGCCTTGGCCTCGTCTGCGCGGATCTTCTTCTGCTCGATCCAGCCGGCGCTCAGCAGCCGCTTCTTGTGAATCGTCTCGCGCTCCCACTCAAGCTTTCTCTTGAGGCCGGAAATCGCTGTCTTGAGATCTTCCATGTTTTTCGTTTATTTTTGATTCTAGGCAGTAGGGGGGTCTCGATTTTTTTAAAAGTGTAAAATCTAAAACTAAAAAAAAAATCTGAAAAAAAACCAAATCCAAAATGTTGAATGTGTGACTCATTACTTTTGAGGGCGGAACGGGGCCTCGCTGTTGACGGCCCAGCCGGAGTGCGCAAAGGCGCGGTCCATCTCGCACTCGAGCTCGATCTGCAGGCGCCGCTTTTCGGCACGGACGCGGCGGTGCTCGTAGACACACCAGCCCACGGCTATGGCAGCAACCACGCACACCAGAATCACAGCCTCGAGATTGTCCATCCTCTCTTTCGTTCTGGGGTTAAGAGTCTTTAATATAAAGGTCTTAAGACTACTCCTGTTCGTCCAGCTCTGTCTGGTACCTGTCGTAAAAGACCCCGGCAAGCTCCGCCACAACCTCCTCGTTTTCCCCGTCCTCGTCGCCCATCGGGTCCTGACACAGCTCGTCGCCGATCCACTCCTCGGTGACAACGTCGGCGTAGGGCACGTCCTCGTCGTCTCCGCGCAGCTCGTCCATCATCTTCTTGTACCTCCCGTAAAACTCGCCGTCTTTGGCGTACTTGTCATAGAACTCCTGCCTGCGCTCGTCGGGATCTGTGGACTCGGACGTGTCGTTCTTGACGACCTCGTGGGTGTAGCCCTCCGGGGCGTTGTGCAGCACATACGAGGTGCCGCGGTCCTCCACCGTCACCTTCTTCGGCTTGCTGCTCACAAAAAGGTCGCCGTCCGCGTCACGCTTCTGCACGATGTACGTCCAGCCCCCCGGAAGGCCGAGCATGTGCTCCACGCGCCCGTCCTTCACAACAATCGTGAGCACTCCCCCGCAGGCGCGCTTCGCCGCAGGCCCCGCCGCGCCGGCCCCGTCGTCTCTCTCCCGCTTCATCGTCTTAGTATTTTCCATTCTAACAGCAAAGGAAAACTTCAAGAATTGGGGTTTGGATATTTTGAAAAGTGTAAATCTGAAGTCTCGAAAAAAATATTTCAAGAAAAAAGAAAAAATTAATTCGAGTGTGACTCATTTCAAGATTTTATTTGCTTGTGCTGTTGAAGCTACTTATTCAAAGAGATCCTCGTCGCTCATGCGATCCTCGGGCTGCTCCTCAGCCTGCTCCTCGGGCTGGAGCTCGGCCTCTGTGGGCTCGTCGTCGCTCTCGTCGTCCGTCGTGTCCACGACCTGCGAGTCCGTGCCCGGAACCCACGCCGACGTCTTCCTCGCCACAATTTGCTTGCGCGGCGCGAACATTTGCTTGCGCGGCGCCATGTCACTCGAGGAAGAGGAAGAGGAAGAGCTCTGCGGCTGCTCTTCGGCGTCCTGGGACATACCGGCCAGCGCCTCCGCTGCATACAGGCTGTCTCGCCGCTTCTTCGCCGCTTGATCCTGAATCTCGCCGCCCGTGTCCGTGTCGTCGCGCTTCTTCTTCGCTGCCTTCTTCTTGAGGCCTTGCTTGACAAGAAAGTTGTTCGCCGTCTTGCGCATCATGACACCCATCTTGTAAAACGGCCCGTCCTCCTCGCCGCGGTCCTCGTCCCCTCTCCCAATGATGTCCTGATCATCAAGAATGTCCACGCCCGTGTACTTCTCGTTGATGTCTCTCTTCATGAAATCCTCGGGGTGGCCGAGAAACTTGTACTTGAGCGGCGTCTTGGGCTTCAGAGAGTCTGCGAGCTCGCCCATCGCCGAGAGATCACGGACCACGTCGTATCCGTAGCGCAGTCGCCCGTCGTGGCGCAGCGCGTGCGAGGCCACAAAGTCGGCCGTGTGCCTGAAAAGGTGCGGGGCCGCGCACATCTCGCGCGAGGCTGCGAGGTTGCGCTCCGTCGCCTTGGACAGCTCGATCAGCCGCCTCCGATCCGACCAGGACTCCCTCACAGAGTCGTTGATTGTCTCCAGATCGCGGAACATCGCAAGCATCGGCGCAGACTTCCGATCCATAATCGTGCCGTAGACGTAGTAGACCGCAAAGAGCGCCTCCATCTCGTGCTCGGCCGCAGACCACGCATCGTCCAGGTCGACGGGCGCCGCATCGCGCATTGCGTCGCACAGATCCTCCACGATGACATTCTTGTTGTCGACCACCACATGGCTGCTGAACTGACTCATAAACAGTTCGCCCCCCCGGGTGTAGTTCTGGAGCCCTGACACTCCGGGCTCGATGTAGTCTTGCTGCCCAAACACCCGCTTGAACCCCCACTTGTGCACGGCCACGGCGTTGCTCTCGGCCGGCTTGTACAGCTCGCCGACGCGCATGGCGTTCTCGCACACCCGCAGCAGCGTGGTCATGGCCGTCATCTGGTTGCTCAGCGTGCGGTCCTTCTTGCTGTTCTCCCAGTCACCCTTGATCTTCTTGAGCTCGCTGCGGACGTTGTTCGTCAGCTTGCCGAGGAGCTCGCGGGACTTCTCGTGCGTCCCCATCAGCGCGTAGAGAACGGGAAGGCCAAATTGGCCGGTGAGCTTGGCAACCGTGTCGAGGCAGGGCAAGATGGGGTGTGTGTCCATCATCGTGCCCTCCCAGGTCTTCCCGGGAAACGGAACCATCATCTTGTAAAGGTACATGAGATGCGCGGGTTGGATTGCGGCGAGCTTGTGGATCGTCTGAATGAGTTCCTCGGAGATATCGGCCATTTCAGAAAAGTTTTTGAAAAGTGAAAAAAGAATAAATCGAAGCGGTTGGGGGGTCTTGAGTTTTTGAAAAGTGTAAATCTGAAATCTCAAAAAAAATATTTCAAGAAAAAAAAAAAAAAAA
>MDTB01030462.1_pt1 | contig 14100 bp, 15 predicted proteins | sample 811161 | NCBI WGS metagenome assembly MDTB01 (sample SAMN05326650, study PRJNA326480) | marine metagenome | isolation source: seawater | place: Mediterranean Sea | collected 2009
ATGAAATTTTCCCAAATGACCGACTCCGATCACTCCGCAACGAACAACAGTCACATTAACCCCTTAAAATATCTCATATATGGTTAAAGTGTATCCTAAAAAAAGAGTAATTATTGGTATTGATGAGGTGGGAAGGGGCTCTCTTGCAGGTCCAGTTTGCTCTGCCGCAGTCGTGTTGTTTGGAGGATCTGGTGGTCAGGCATCGAAAGGTTTAATTAACGAAATAAAAGATTCCAAACAACTTACCTTTAGTAAAAGATTAGGGATTTATCAACAAATGATTTCACAAAATATTACTTATGGATTGGGTTGGTCAAGCGTTCAGGAAATTGATAATTTAAATATTTTGAATGCAACCCTGTTATCAATGGTTCGCGCATTTGAAATATGTAAAACTAAATTATTAATGCATGAAAATATGCTCAGTGTAAAAATTGACGGAATTTTTTCCCCTAAAGATTTTAATGGACCCTGGGGAAATTGGACAGTCGAGACGGAAACAATTAAAAATGGTGACAAATTAGTAAAAGAAATAGCTGCCTCGTCTATATTAGCTAAAGTAACAAGAGATAATTTAATGATTAAGCTAGATAAAAAATATCCTGATTACTTATTTAAAAAAAATATGGGTTATGGTACACAACAACATATAAAAACATTAAAATCCATTGGGCCCTGCCCTGTACATAGAAAAACTTTTAATCCTATAAAAAAATTATGAATAATTTTTTTTTATTACAAAAAACTCACATAATTTGTTCCAAACAAAACTCTCAGGTAAAAGAATTACAAAAAATTATTTTTTCAAACAAGTATAGACATACAAAAAAATTGCTTTGGATTGAGGGAAAAAAATTATGTGAAAGTTATTTTCAAAACATCAAGAATCCAAAAAAAATAACTTTTGTTTTTGATGCTTCAACAAACAAAGATAATATTTGCATGTTTTTAAAGGAGAATATTGGTATAGATATAAATTTTATTTGCTTAAAGTCGGATTTATTTAGGGAAATAAGTCAAATTGAAAATAGCTCAGGTTGGGGAATAATTGTCCAATTCCCGAAAATACAAACCAAAAGAATGTCTATGGATGATTTAATAATTTTAGATGGAATTCAAGATCCAGGTAACTTGGGAAATATTATTAGAACATCTGCAGCCGCAGGAATAGTCAATATTTGGTTAACTAACGGTACAACTGATCCCTTTTCGCCTAAGGTTTTAAGAGCAGGCAGTGGGGGACAGTTTCTTATAAAGTTTTCTTTTTTTTCGGATTTGAAAGAAATTTTAAAGAGGCATGAAATCACTCAAATGCAAGTGCTAGCAACAGAATTAAAAGGTGAATCAATCAATTTATTTCATAAAAAAGTTGACTTAAGGCATAAATGTGCTTGGGTTTTTGGTTCAGAGGGGATGGGATTATCTCAAGAGTTAGTGAAAAAAAATAAATTATTGAGTCTGAAAGTACCCCATTCCAAAAAAATAGATTCGTTGAATGTAGCTTCAGCAGTAGCTATTTGTCTCTTTGAAATGAAACGGCAAAGATCAATGTAACTAATGGAGGATGTTCTTAGTTTGAATGAGATTTAATTACCTCAACAATAACCTTTTCATTTAAATTGTAAGTGAAGATTGTCAGACTAGCATCTTGAACATCTCCATTTTTGTCGAAAGAAATTGGTCCGGTAACTCCAGAATATTTTATATTGGCAATTTCTTTTGAATAAATTTTCGGGTTTACTGAATCTGCAGTTTTCATTGCTTCAACCAAAATCATTGTTGCGTCATAAACATAAGGGGAATAAAGCTTAACCTCTTTGCCAGTTTCTTTTTTGAATCTCGACCTAAAACTTTCATTCTTTTTAATGCTTTTTTTATCAATTAAACCACCAGCCTCAGCACAAAATATATTTTTATTTCCAATGGCTTTTCCGGCAAGCTTCGGAAGTTCTGCAGTGCAGATGCCATCACCACCCATAAATGGAACTTCTATACCTAACTGCTTAATTTGTCTAATCATTGGCCCCGCCACAGCATCCATACCTCCAAAAAAAATAACATCAGGTTTTTTGGATTTGATGGAGGTAAGAATTGCAAAGAAATCTGTCGATTTATCGTTTGTGTATTGATGGACGATTACACTACCACCAGATTTCTCGAAGCCCTTTTTAAATTCAGTAGCAACTCCCGCCCCGTAAGCGGATCTGTCGTCGATAATAGCCACTCTCTTGGCGTTAAGACTATTAACAGCATAATTTCCCAGGCTTCCCCCAAGTTGAACGTCGTTAGCAACTACCCTAAAAGCTGTTTTGTATCCTTGTTGGGTATATTTTGGCAATGTAGCAGAAGGTGATATCTGAGGAATACCCGCACGATGATACATTGTTGATGCTGGAACTGTTGTTCCAGAGTTTAAATGCCCTATAACTCCCACAACCTCAGAATCTATCAACTTTTGAGCAGCAGAAGTACCCTGTTTGGGATCAGCAGCATCATCTTCAGAAATTAGAACAAATTTTACTTTTTCCCCACTAATCACAATATTTGAATTGTTTAAATCCTTGATTGCTAAAACCGCTCCGGCTTCATTGTCTTTACCAAGATGGGCTTGATTACCTGTGAGTGGAGCAACGTGTCCTATTTTTACAGAATTATCATCAACTTTACTGCAGGAGGAGATTACTAACAGCATCAAAACAGTAATATGAGTAAACTTTAATATATTCAATAATTTAAAATACATTTTTATACCTTTTTTTTAAGATAGTTATGAATTAATTTCTTTTAGGATTATTAACCTCTTTCAGAATTCTTTGTTCCTGCCTTTTCCAATCTCTATCTTTAATCGATTGTCTTTTGTCATGCAGTTTTTTCCCTTTTGCCAAACCAATTTCAATTTTAATTCTTCCCTTTGAAAAATGCAGGTTTAAGGGTACCAAGGAATAACCAGCTCTCTCAGTTTTACCAATGAGTTTTTCAATTTCACACATTTTTAAAAGTAATTTGCGAGTTCTGGTGGGATTAGGGAATATATGAGTCGAGGTTGTAGTCAAAGGGGAAAAATGAGCCCCAATTAAATAAACTTCAGCTTTTCTGATGACAACATAAGCTTCTTTTAATTGTGCCTTTCCTTCTCGTATAGATTTTGCTTCCCAACCTTGAAGAACTAATCCAGCTTCAAATCTTTCTTCAACAAAATATTCGTGAAAAGCCTTTTTATTTTGAACTATGCTCATAGAATAATAGTATGCCAAAAATAATCAAAAAATCATTAGTTCAACGCCCAGTTGAATCAATGTACCGTTTAGTTGAAAACGTTGAAGAATACCCAAATTTTCTTCCATGGTGCGAAGGGTCCTCTTCCATAATACAAGCCGATGGAAGTATTGTCGCAACCTTAGATATAGTTTTTAAAGGGATTCCATTAACCTTCTCGACAATTAACTTACATAATCCTCCAAATAAAATTACGATGAAACTATCGACAGGACCTTTTAAATCGATGTATGGATATTGGGAATTCATAGAAATCGATAAGAGTTCTTGTCAAATTAATTTTTTTCTGGAGTATTCTTTTTCTAATTTTATTGTCGAAAAAACTACAGGGTATATTTTTAATGAACTTTCTCAGAGTTTAATGGATTCATTTATAAAACGGTCAGAAAAAAATGAATGAAAAAATCTTAGTCGAACTTTTACTAGCATTTCCTGAAGAGGCTTTTGTTCAAAACATACATGTTATTAAAGGAACCACTGTTGGTGATATCAAAAAAAGAAAAGACCTTTTGCCAGTGTTTTTAAATGCCTTAGATAAGAGCAAAAGCATTGCTATAAACGGGAAAAACGTTGGTGATGACCGTCAAATATTACAGCATGAACGTCTTGTTTTTTTAAGGCACTTAATTATGGACCCTAAGGAAATGCGCCGAAGAAGATCTAATAAACTATAATTATGGTTAGAGTATAAATTAAAAATTTAATAATAATGAAAATTGAAAAAAAAGGTTTAACATTTGACGATGTTTTGATTCTTCCCGGCTATTCTGAGGTTTTGCCTAAAGACGTAACTCTCAAGACATCTTTGACCACCAAATTGTCAATTAATTTACCAATTGTTTCTGCTGCAATGGATACCGTAACTGAGTCTAAATTAGCAATTGCTTTGGCAGAAGAGGGTGGTATTGGAATAATTCACAAAAATTTAAGTCCAGAACTTCAAGCTTTGGAAGTAATGAAAGTCAAGAGATTTGAGGCTGGGGTTGTCAAGGAACCAATTACAATTTCCCCGGAAATGAGTGTCAGAGAGGTTATGAGAGTTAAGTCAAAAGAACAGATTTCAGGCTTGCCTGTTATTGACAAAGAAAAAAAAGTTGTTGGAATTGTAACTAATAGAGATTTAAGGTTTGAAACAGAGCTAGATCAACCAGTTTCAAATATTATGACGCCCAAAGAACTTTTAGTTACAGTTAAAGAGGGTGTTTCAATAGATGTTGCCAAAGCACTAATGCATAAACACAGGATCGAAAGAGTGTTGGTAATTGATGGCCAATTTTATTTAAGAGGGCTTATAACAGTTAAAGACATCTTAAAGGGCATCGAACACCCACTTGCAGCTAGAGATGATCAAGGTAAATTAATCGCCGGAGCTGCCGTAGGTGTCGCTGGGGACACTGAAGATAGAGTTGAAAGGCTTATCTCTGCAGGTGTAGACTTGATTGTTGTTGATACAGCTCATGGCCATTCCAAGGGGGTAATTAAAAGAATTAAATGGATTAAATCTAAATATCCAAATATTCAAATCATTGGCGGAAATGTAGCTACTGGAGCCGCCGCAAAATCACTTGTGGATGCTGGCGTTGACGGTGTTAAAGTTGGTATTGGTCCAGGGTCAATTTGCACTACAAGAATAGTTGCAGGTGTCGGTGTTCCTCAAATTACAGCTATTGACGAAGTTTCAAATGTGCTTTCTGATATGCCAATTCCTGTTATTGCTGATGGTGGAATTAGATATTCTGGAGATATTGGCAAAGCCCTTGCTGCAGGAGCAAATGCAGTAATGGTTGGGAGTATGTTTGCTGGTGCTGATGAAGCACCAGGGGAGATAATTTTTTATCAAGGTAGATCTTTTAAAAGTTATCGAGGGATGGGTTCTGTTGGAGCCATGCAGGATGGATCAGCTGATAGATATTTTCAAGAAGGTGATAATCCCGCTTCAGAAAAATTTGTTCCTGAAGGAATAGAGGGTAGAGTACCCTGCAAAGGCTCCATTAAACAAATTCTTTACCAGTTAGCTGGTGGAATTAAAGCCTGCCTAGGTTACACTGGCAGCAATTCTATCGAAGAACTCCATACAAATGCAAAATTCATTGAAGCTACATCTGCTGGAATGCGCGAATCTCATGTTCATGATGTTCAAATAACAAAAGAAGCTCCTAATTACCAAATTGATTAAGGCCTTAAGAAAACTGCGTCAATTAATATTAATCATCGACTTTGGGTCGCAAGTAACTCAGCTTATTGCTCGAAGAGTTAGAGAAATTGGTGTTTATGCTGAAATACATCCTTTTGACAAACAAAATGAAGCCATCAATTTCTATAGTTCATTGAATTCAGATAAAAAGTTAATTGGAGTAATTTTGTCAGGTGGGCCGATGTCGGTCAGTGATCTTTCCTCTCCAAGTATGGATAGTAATCTTTTTTATAGCAATATACCAATTCTAGGCATTTGTTACGGTATGCAAGTTATGGCAAAAGCACTTGGAGGAAAAGTTGAGTCCAAAGGAATGCGGGAGTTTGGCCATGCAACTGTGAGAGCCAGAGGGCATTCACTGTTACTCGAACAAATTTTTGATAATGTTAATGAGGAAGGTCACGGTCTTTTAGATGTCTGGATGAGCCATGGAGATAGGGTTACAGAAATCCCAGTCGATTTTAAAGTTATGTGTTCAACCGAAAACTGTCCCATTGCAGGAATTGCTAATGATGAAAAAAGACTCTACGGAGTTCAATTTCATCCTGAGGTTACTCATACAAAACAGGGTCTTCAAATTATAAAGAGATTCGTTCATGAAATCTGCAATGCTACGCCCAATTGGACAATGACAAACTATATTGAAGAAGCTGTAAAAAACATTAAACAAAAAGTTGGTTCAGATGGGGTTTTACTTGGACTATCTGGAGGCGTTGATTCTTCTGTTGCTGCAACTTTGCTTCAAAAAGCGATAGGGAAACAATTAACCTGTATCTTTGTTGATCATGGAATGTTAAGAAAAAACGAATCCAAAATTGTAACGGATGTTATTGCTAAAAAACTTGGAATCAATATTCACATCGCAAATGCTTCAGAAGAGTTCCTCAAAGGACTTAAAGGCATCTCTGATCCTGAGGACAAAAGGAAAATCATTGGAAAATTGTTTGTAGATGTGTTCCAAAGGGAGGCAAAAAAAATTAAGAATGTTAAATGGCTTGCTCAAGGAACAATATATCCAGATGTTATCGAATCTGCCGACAGCACCAGTAAAAATACGGCGAAAATAAAAAGTCATCACAATGTTGGAGGTTTGCCAGATACCCTCAACCTTAAGTTGTTGGAACCATTAAGAGAATTATTTAAGGATGAGGTCAGAAAACTTGGTATGAGTTTAGGTTTAGGTGCTGATTTGATTAATAGACATCCGTTTCCTGGTCCTGGATTAGCTGTAAGAATTTTAGGGGCAATAGAAAAAGAATATATTGAAATTCTTCAAAAAGCTGATCACATTTTTATAAATAAATTGAAAAATTCAATTGCTTCTGAAGGTGATTATAAAAATGGACTTTGTGAAATTAATGAGATTGGAAAAACATGGTATGAACTGTCAAGTCAATCTTTTGTTGTTTTTTTGCCTGTAAAGTCTGTCGGTGTAATGGGGGATGGAAGAACTTATGAATGGACAGTTGTTCTTCGTTCGGTTAAAACCTCAGACTTTATGACTGCATCATGGTCAAGATTACCATATGACCTAATCCAGGAGGTTTCAAATTCCATAATCAACGAAGTACCTGGGATTAACAGAGTTGCTTATGATGTATCAAGTAAACCTCCTGCAACAATTGAGTGGGAGTAAAAATGTCGGTTGAAGCAATTAAACATATTATGGCAACAGTTTTCTCTGCTCAAAATGCATTACGTTCACTCGCTCCAGAATTTAAATGGGCAGGAATGGGTAATTTACTGGGTGACTATGGTGAATATATTTGCATTGAAATTTATGGATTAAAAAAAGCACCCTCAGGATCAGATGGTTATGATGCAATTTATATAAATCAATAGTTAAAGTATCTACGACTAAAGAGTGGGAGTGAGTTGAGTATATTAGTGTTTGAGTGATATTTTAATAAAAAATCTTATACGCTGGTATGTTCAGATAGATTTAAAAGTCTAAAAAATTTATTTATGCTAGGGCTGAACCTAATTGACATTGTTTTATTACTATGAAGCGAAAAAAATACCTTGTAAAGCCCTCAGAACCACTAGGGCTGAGCCGTATTGACATTATTTTAATTAGTATGTAACTTTGATCTCGGAGGCAAAACCTTAATGAAAACCAAATTAGTAAACTGTTCAATTCCTTCTATTTTTATTGTTCTTTTTTAAAAAAATAGATTCAGTTTTGTTCTCAATTTGCCTTTGATTATCATGATGGTCTAACCTTTGACTGACGAAATTGTAAGTCAATTTAGCTGCGTATCTTAAAGTACGCGATATGTTAATAATTAGGGAGTTACAAATGAAAATAAAGTTTTTCTCTATGTTCATGGTAGCGGCTTCGATGCTCATCGGATCCTCTGCTTTTGCGCAAGCAATGAACGTTCCTTCAATCAGTTCTAAGACAGTAATGACCGGTCTCGAGAATCCTTGGGATATGGCTTTTACTTCTGGTGGAGATATGTTTTACACCGAAAAGTGTAAAGGTCTTTCCGTTAGAACAAGTTCTGGTAAAGTCCATGCTGTTTATGGAATGAAAGGTTCTAGTGGATACTCTAGTTCCGGTAGTGATCTATTTTGTGAAGGTCAAGCTGGAATGTTGGGTGTAGCCCTAGACAGAAATTTTGATACAAATCGTACTTTATATTTGTATTCTACTTCTAACAAGTATCACGGTTCTGGTTGCAAAACCAACTTTGAAAAGTGTGACGGTAACATTGTCATGAAGTTCACAGTAGCCAAGAACATGAAGAAAGTTTCTGGAAGAAAAGATATCATAAAAGATATTCAATACAAGCCTTTCAAGTCTGACCAGCCGTTTGGTGGTCCTGGCGCGCACAATGGCGGAAGAATCCGTGTTGGCCCTGGTGGCTATCTTTGGGTAGGTACAGGTGATCGTCACAGAGGTATTTGCCCTCAAGACAACTCAATTTTGTGCGGTAACGTACTAAGAGTTGACGGTAACGGTGTTGCTCACCCAGATAACAACCCTCCTGCTGGTTCCGACAGCCGTATTTATACCTATGGTCACAGAAATGTACAAGGTATTGATTTCCGTCCTAGCGATGGAAGAGCTTTCACAGCTGAGCACGGTCCATGGCACAACGACGAAGTTACCGCCTTGGTAAACGGTGGTAATGGTGGATGGGATCCAGCCGAAAAAAGAGGCGGAAGAAGTGCATGTCCAGACAAGTATTGTGGATATGAGCCAAATCAAAAAGACGGTATGATTCCTGCAATTCGTGCAGCTTACACACCAATGAGTGATACACGTTTTGACGATCTTATGATTCCAGCATGGAACAATAACGGTTACTCTCAGGGTACTGGTTCTGCTGCTTTCCTTAAAGGAAGCAACTGGGGAATTTATGAAGGCCGTTTAGCCGCTGGTATCATGGGAATTGCTTTCGGTGGTACTCCAGGTGGTCTTCGTATCGACATGTACGACATTGCTGCTGATGGACTATCAATGAAATCAGTTGTTCATATGCCTCTCGGTATGGAAAAAAGGTTCCGTGGTTTAAGAATGGGTCCTGGTAATGCCTTATATGCATCAACAGATGAGGGTGAAATTTATAAAATTACAGCTAAGTAATTTATAATTTCAACTCTTTACATTTATACTCGCGTTGCAAAAGTAGCGCGAGTATTTTTTTTGGTTTAAATCCTTTTAATTTGCTAAATTATAATCAAAAGCAATACATATTTTTTTCCTGGTCACGTTCAAATACAAAGACAGATTCGTATTGCAAAGAAAATTATTCAAAACATACCAAGTTGCGTGACGATGAGATGAAATACTAAACTCTAGAAAAAACTTGCGAACCTGAACTAAAAAAAAGTGTGTTCATTTCAAAAAAAAATGAACTTCATTTAAGAGACATATTTACATTGTATTAAGTTTTAGGATACTTTTATTTATTAATCAAAAATTAAAACTTTTTAATTGTCAGGGCCAAAAAAATGGAAATAGAGCATGATTCAGTTAAGCGTCTAGAAAAAGCAATTATTGAATTAAGAGAGCAAAATTTTTTCTATATTTATGATTCAATGTGGAGACTCATATTTGTAAGCCTTATTAGGGGACTTGCATCTGGATTAGGGTGGGTAATAGGAGCAACAATCTTAGTTTCAATACTAACTTTTATGCTTTCACAAATTGAATTTATTCCAATCATAGGCGAATTTGTCTCAAGATTAATAACTCAAATAGAATCATTTGATAGGTATTAAATTGTGTTAGAAGAAGATGAAATCAAGTGTAAAGTTTTCATAACACTTCAACAAGAAAAAGAACTATCCACTACACATTCTCAAGTTGAACTTGGTTCAAAATTAAAAACTCTTCTAAAACTTTTTCAAAAAGGTAATCTAGAAAAGTCTGAAAGACAAGCAAGTATAATTATCAAGAAATACCCGAAGAACCAATTTAGTTGGAATATTCTTGGTTTGACACTTGGAAAATTAGGCAAAATAAATGAGGCCTTAATTGCTCATAAAAAAGCTGTCATGCTTTCAATAAATGATCCAGATTCATACATCAATTTAGGAAATACGTATAAAGAACTTGGTAATTTAAAAGGGGCCGAGAAAAATTACAGAGTCGGAATAGATCTTAAACCTGATTATGCTCAGGCTTTTAGTAACCTAGGAAACATTCTTTATGATTTGGGAAAATTCGAGCAAGCCCTCATAAACTTTGAGAAAGCATTAGAATTAAACCCATATTTTGTTCAAGCTTACAGTAATATGGGTTTTACTCAAAATGGATAAAATAAATTTCAAATCAGATTATGAGAATCGACGTATTAACATTACTATGTTATTTGGTAAGAGAGGATTGTAAACAGCTAAAAGTCTTTAATATTGTTTACTGTGTTAAAAGTTTACACATGACCTATTATTTGTTGTGATAAGTAAAATTTATTACATAATGTTCATGCAAACTCGAAGTGTTTACTAAAACTTTCAGATTTTAAAGCCTAGATTCAAAATTTTCGGTTAATAAGGAGTAAAAAACTGGAATAAATCAATTTGAAAGTAAATATGGATCATATTTTGCTTATACAATTGCAAAGTTCCATAAACAGGGATTATTAAATCTAGTTAAGGACCAATAATGCGGCTTCTAATTAAAGCTGCTACTCCTTTAGCTAATTTAAAACATAGAAACTTAATTTAAAGAAAAAATATACATGTTCGCTATAAATTTAATTATGATGGAGCTGAAAGTAAAAAATGAAAAAAGCTTTGATTACAGGAGTTAACGGGCAAGATGGTTCTTATCTTGCCGAGCACCTCGTTCATCTAGGATATGAAGTTCACGGTACAAAAAGAAGAAGTTCGACTTTAACAACCCAAAGACTTTCCAGTCTAAAAAAAGATAAAACTGGTACTGATTTAGACTATTTAATTCCATTACATCATGCCGATGTAACTGATTCCTCCTCAATAAATCGTTTAGTTGAAACGATCCAACCAGATGAGATATATAATTTAGCCGCTCAAAGTCATGTTGCAGTATCATTTGAAGAACCAGAATACACCGCTAACTCTGACGCACTGGGTTGCCTTAGGATTCTTGAGGCAATAAGACGTTGTAATAAAAATATCAAATTTTATCAGGCATCTACCTCAGAATTATTTGGAGGTCAGGAAAAATTTTCTTACGATGAAAGTTCACCAATTAATCCGAGATCTCCCTATGCTGCGGCTAAAGCCTATGCTTATTACGTTACCCGGCAATACAGAGAAGGATATAAGATTTTCGCTTGTAACGGTATTTTATTTAATCACGAAAGTCCAAGACGCGGAGAAAATTTTGTTTCTCAAAAAATAATTAAAGGTGTTAAACAATTAATTAATGCTCAAATTTCTTATATTCCACTAGGAAATCTAGATGCTAGCCGTGATTGGGGACATGCAAAAGACTACATAAAATCGATGGTTATGATTTTGAATTATACAAAACCTGAGGATTGGATCATTGCAACTGGACAAAGCCATACAGTAAGAGAATTTGCTGAAATAGCTTTTAAACTCAGTGGGGTAAGAATAGAGTTTTCAGGTTCTGGTATGAACGAAGTGGGAACTGTCGTTGACTCAAAACATCAATCAATTAAATCGGGTCAGATCGTCCTCAGGGTTGATAAAAGATTTTTTAGACCATTGGAGGTTAATGATTTGAGAGGTAATTCAGATAAAGCGCAAAAATTACTCGGATGGAAGCCGTCATATACATTTGAAGAATTGGTTAAGGATATGTTGAATGGAGAGTAAACAAATTTCAAAATGGCTTGATAACACTTTTTCAAAGGAACAGTTAGATCTTCTTCCCAGCGAATTACTGAACAAAAATAGAATCTTATCGAAAGTTCATGACATAAAGGGTTTTATTGAGAACTGTGAACTTAAAAGTCAAAATGTTAAAAAGGCAGGCCAGCATCGTCTAGATGATTGGGAGAAGGGGTGGTCCGGTAAAGGGGTTTATTATTCCGACGATGAATATAATAACTTACCTTATTATTTTAAAAATAATGGTTATGTCCGTTTAGATGGTACGGTGTTTAAGGATATAGAAGGATTTGCTGAAGTTGATTTCCTAAGGTCACTACAACTAATCATTTTTAAATCGTTTCTGGGTTTAACAAGTTCTAAGAGCATAGTAGAATATGGTTGTGGAACAGGTTCAAACATTGATTTCATTCGAAAGAATCTTTCTGTCCCTTACAAGTTTTACGGTACAGATTGGGCTAAGTCTGCCTGTATTAAATTAATTGAAAATAAAATTTTAGATTCAAAGTGCGTGTTTCAAGTTAATTATTTTGACAAAAATACTTTCAAATCACCTGAGGAAAGTTATATAGCATTCACTAATGCATCCCTTGAACAAGCTGGAAATAGTTATGAGGAGTTTATTGACTATTTAATTAACGATACTCCTTGTGAAATGGGAATTCATATAGAACCTATCAGAGAGCTACTTGATCTATCAATTCCTTTGAATCTTCAATCACACAAGTACGAACAACAACGTGGCTATCTTGAGAATTTTATGAGTGTGTTAAAAAGGAAAAGGCTCAGGATTATTCAGTCCATAGATTATGGAATAGGATCTCATTTTATCAATGGTTATCAAGTTGTAGTTTGGATTAAAGATGATTGACGCAAAAGATATAAGAAAAACAATAATTGACATAGCATACCAATCTGGTGAGGGACACATTGGTAGTAGTTACTCAATTATTGAAATGTTGTTGTCTATTCATATGAATGAACAAAATTTTAGGGGTTTCGATATAAAAAACTTAGTTTTATCCAAAGGTCATGCAAGTTATGGTTATTACGCCTTTTTGTATCACATAGGGTTGATGTCACCGACAGAGCTTAAAAGTGTTGGTCAGACTGGTAGCAAGTTTTATGGCCATTTACCTTTTGTTGCAGAAGATGATAGATTTCATTTTGGTAGTGGTTCTTTAGGCCATGGTTTACCTTATTCTATAGGGCTGGCTCATGCAAAAAATATTTTTAAAGAAAACACAAATATATATTGTATTGTCGGCGATGGGGAGGCAAACGAAGGAACATTTTGGGAATCGCTGTTGCTTGCTGAAAAATTCAAACTTAAATACTTAAAAATATTGATTGACTGTAATGGTTCCTCTGAAAGAGCTATCCCCATTCTCTATACACTTAGAAAAATGAAAAATGCTTTTAACAATATAATTTTTTCAGAAGCTAATGGCCATTGCATAGAAGAACTGGTTCAAAAAATGAACACCACTATTAGGTGTCAGGTTTTACTTTGTAAAACCATAAAAGGTTATCCAATATCTTTTATGCAAAATAACCCCGTTTGGCATCATCGCATACCAAATGAAGATGAAATTATCAAAATAAAAGATGAGCTCAAATGAGAAAAGAATTTGCAACCCATATGAAAAAGCTTATCGAAAATGACTTAAGTATTTTTGTACTTTTAGGTGATATTTCTGTTGGTTTATTTTTAAATGACAATGATGAATTAAATCAAAATGTTATTAATATTGGGATTTTAGAACAATCTACAATATCCTACGCTGCTGGATTATCGAGACATAGAATTACACCTTTTGTTCATACCATTTCTCCATTTATTGTTGAAAGAGCTTATGAACAAATTAAGTTAGAACTTTCATATAACAAATGTAAATGCATATTAGTTTCTGCAAATGGTCCTTATGATTACGACAAACTTGGACCAACTCATCACTGCTCCTCCGATATACCTCTATTAGAGCTACTTGAAAATATGAATTTATTTCTTCCTGGCAGGAATATAGATGTGTCAGCGTGTATCGACGAAGCCATAAGTAAAGATACCTCAAGTTATATTAGATTAACTAATATTTCAACAATAGCTGAACAAATAGAACCTGGAAAAATAGTAAAAAACGAAACATCGTCTGGAAAGCTAAATATTTTTATCGGCGAGGCTTTAAATAAATATGAAGGTGATACCAGTTTTTTTCAAAGTAATGACATACTATACGCCTATAAATTTAATCATCTTCCTTTGCACTTGAGTGAATATAGTGAAATAATTTTTTGGGAACCATACTCTAAGCCAGTATTTGCTGAAAAATATTATAGAG
>MDTB01152752.1_pt1 | contig 14100 bp, 13 predicted proteins | sample 811161 | NCBI WGS metagenome assembly MDTB01 (sample SAMN05326650, study PRJNA326480) | marine metagenome | isolation source: seawater | place: Mediterranean Sea | collected 2009
CACGTTGATAGGCTGGATGTGGAAGCGCAGTAATGCGTGCAGCTGACCAGTACTAATAGCTCAATTGGCTTGATTTATGCACTGAAAAAAATTTTAAATGGATTTAGTTAATAAAAAAACTGCTGCTAAAGCAGTAATAACAATTACAAATTTATCAAAAGTTTTGCTATCAATTATTTTTTCAATATTATTTCCCAAAATAAATCCCACAGAAACAGATACAATTATTGCTATAAGTTCACTAGACTGTGGGATCTTATAAAACAAAATTTGAAACAATAAATACTGAAACAAAGCTAAAAATAAGTAGAAAAAAGTTATATTTATCCTACTTAACAATTTATTTTTATTATTTATATTTATCAAAAAAAGTGAAAGTAAAGATCCACCCGAGTTAGATAATCCATGAATAACACCAATAATGAACATAATGTAATTAATAATTCTTGAAGAAACCTTTTTAACTTTTTCATATTTAAATTTCAAAAAAATCGAGATTACAATTACAAACGAAACTAAGTAATTTAAATTTAAAAATTCTTCATATTTTTTAAGAAGAACTAATCCCAAAAAAATCGATGGTATACAGATGAAAAAAAATTTTTTTTTTAAATTTTTTTCAACTTTAACAAAGTCATTTTTAAATTTAAAATTAAAATAGAAAGTATTGATTAAACTAATCATGATAGAAGTAGGTAGTAGTATTGTCAAAATATCAATTATGTTATAATTAGCCAAAAGCATCACAGGAGTTCCTATCACTAAAACACCTACTCCAACAATAGTTTGAATAGAAGTGAGAACTATTAAAATAAAAGATAGCAATAAAATTTCATTCATTTAAAAACTTTGTTTAGAGTTTAATTTTAAAGTATAAGAAATAAAATTAATATACTAATTTATAATTATTTCATGAATGACCAAGAAGAATACTTAATCTCATACGCAAACTTGTATTGTGATTTATACAATTATCAATCTAACTTTCTAAGCGAGACAAAATTGAATTCATTTTATCAGAATTTGTATAAAGGGGTTCCTTTATGTTTGCCACAAAATATTAAATATTTTGATTATAAAACAGCTAAATTTTTTAGAATTAATAAAAAAAAATTTTCTAAAAAAATATTTAATACGGAAAATTTGAATTATATTGGTAACAAAAAGTATTTTAGATATGGGGATATATTCGCTTATAATATTAAGTTAAAACATAAATATAAAAAAAAATTTGATTTTTATGTATCAAGTATAAATAGTACAAAAAAAAAAGTAAAAAATTTTCATAGACATAAATCTAGCGTATGTGCAATGCAAATTAGAAACGTCCCACATTTTGGTCATGAGGCTGTTTTTCATCATTTAATAAAAAAATTTGATTTGCTAATTTTAAATCCAATTTTTGGAATTAAAAAAAAAAAAGACTTTACAGACGACCTAATTAAAAATTCACTTAAATATATTGAGAGAAAAAATAAAAAAATTAAATTTTTACATATTTGGAGCAATTTTCATTATGCAGGACCTAGAGAAGCTATCCACCACATGATGCTAAGAGAGAATCTGGGTTTTAAATATTTTTATGTAGGTAGAGATCATGCTGGAGCAGAAAACATTTATAATCCACTTGCAGCTATTAAAGTGGTAAAAAAATTTGCTAAAAAATTTAAAATAAAACCTATAACTAGCTATGGAGGTTATTATTGCAATAAATGTAGAAAATATTTGATTAAAGGTGATTGTAATCATAAAAATTTAATAAACATTTCTGGTACAAAATTTAGATCAGCATTAAAACAGAAATCAATTTACCGTCATGCTGATAATAAATTACAAAAATTAATTGTTGATAAATTATGACAAAAATACTTGCTACTGTAGGACCTGTTTCCGAGGGTAAAAATTTAATTAAGTTTCTTGAGAAAACCGACATGGTTAGACTCAATATGTCACACAACACTTTAAGCTGGCATAAAAAAAATATTGATAAAATAAAAAAAAAAAATAAAAAAAAAATAATACTTGTAGATATCCCAGGCGTGAAACCCAGAACATTAAACAAAAGTATAATTAAAATAAAGAAAGGTCAATTACTACGATTTAGTTATTTAAATAAAGGAAAAGAAATAATACCTCTGTCAAATCCTTTACCCAAAATTACAAATAAACCTAGTTTTTTTTCTTTATCTGATGGTGCTTTTGAATTTAAATTTATTTCATTAAAAAAAAATATTTTATCTGGAAAATCTCTTCAAAGTTTTGATTTATTTTCAAAAAAGGGTTTAAATATACCAAATGCAATTTACAATAATTCACTTCAAGAAAAACTTTATCTAAAATATCTAAAAAAAATTAAGAAGTTAAAAATTGATTGTATTGGCTTAAGTTTTATTCAAGATTCAAAAATATTAAAAAAATTAAAAAAAAAATACCCAATGTTTTTATTTGTATCAAAGTTAGAGAATTCTTTAGGATATATAAATAGAAAAGACATTATTCAAAATAGTGACGCTATTATGATTGACAGAGGTGATCTTTCTGCAGAAGTGGGTATTGCAAATTTGTCAAATTTCTCAGAAAAAATTATTAATGATTGTAAAACTTTTGGGAAACCATCAATCATCGCAACAGAAAATCTAAATTCTCTAATTAAAGAAAAAACACCCACAAAAAGTGATGTTATAAATATTGATTATTATTTATCAAAAAAAATTGATTACATAATGCTAAGTGACGAGACCGCAACATCTAATAATTGGTATAATGCACTTGATTGGATAAATAGATACTTAGGAAAAAAATTTAAAAGTAATATAATTAAGGACCAACTATCAATTGAAAATTTAATAAATGATTTTAATAATCAGATTATTATTGTTTTTTCAAAAAAAGGTTATTTTTATGAAAAAGTTTTTAATAAAAACTTTCATAAACTATTTTTTTTTACAGAAAATAAAAACATGATAAAAAAATTAAGCCTTCGAACAGATGTACATGCTTCTTTAGTCAAATATCCAAAAAAATCTTTAGACAATTTTTTTTACCAAAATATTAAAAATAATTTAAAAAATATATTTATTAAAAATAAATATGCATATTTAATCAGCTTAATATTCCCAAGAAAGAACTCAAGAGCAAATTCAGTTTCTATTATTGAAAAAAAAGACTTTATATAAGAATGAAGAAAAAGATAAATGGAGTATGGTTTTTTGGATTATCAGGATCTGGTAAAACATTTGTTTCACAAAAATTACAAAAAAAAATAAATAATTCTGTAATTGTTGATGGCGATATAGTTAGAAAACTAATTAGTAAAGATTTAAATTACTCAAAAAAAGATAGAGAAATTCAAATAAATAGAATTTTTGGAATATCAAAAATTATAATTAATTCAGGAAAGTTTCCAATAGCGTCATCAGTTTATTTAAATAAAAAAATTAATATTTTATGTAAGAAGAACAATATTTTAGTGGTTAAAATAAATAGAATAAAATTTGATACAGTTAAAAAGAATCATAAAACTTATAGGAATAAGAGGAATGTAGTCGGAAAAGATATTTTTTATGAAAATTTTAAAACAGAAGTGTTAATAAATGATAATAAATCTTCCTTTTTTAAAAAACTTGATCTCAAAAATTTAAATTTGTTATGAAATTTAAACTTAATAATTTTTTCAAAAAAAAATTTCCATTTATTTATATAAATATTAAGTATATTTTTTATAAAGTATTGTTTTCAAAAAAAGGAGATTTTAGGGAAATACTTAGATTTCCTTATAATAATAATTTGAGCATTAATGGTTATTTTAAACCACTTTTTAACAAGAAAAAAAATGAGGGGTATTTTGTAAGGTTTTATAATACCTCTTTTGAAAAACCTTCAGTTTTAAATTTTCTAAGTTTTTTTAAAAATTTTAATTTGTTTTTTATCGAAATATATAAATCTAAAATAATATCCAAGAAACTTAAGATTAACATAAAAAGAAAAAATGATCTTTTTATTTTATCTCATTTTGAGAGTAGCAATCTTCAATTGGAAATCAAAAAAGAAAAAAAAAAACAATTATTTACTCTTTCACCTGAACGATTTTCAATTATAAGGTTAGATAAAGGAACAAACATAATATCTTCCAAAAAAAAATTCATTTGCTCTGACTGTTTTCAAAAAAAAATAATTCCAATCAAAAAAAAAATTGTAATTATGATTTTTATAGATGGTTTCATTTTTGATAAAAGTAACACAAATAATTTAAAATTTTTTCCAAACATTAGTTCTATGGCAAATAGTGGGGTGGTATTTGGTAAAAATTATGCAACCGCTGAATGGACATTACCAAGTTTTGCTTCAATTATAACCGGTAAATATACTCATAATCATGGTATATTTCATCCTGATTATCATCACAATGTAAATGAGAAAAATACACTTCTACAAGAATATTTTCAAAAAAATAATTTTTTAACTTACCAAATTAATTCAGGAAAAAGATCAAATCCTTTATACGGTTATATAAATGGATTTGATAGAACAGTATTTAAGGAAAATCTTGACTGCAAGGAAACAGTCTTTGAAACCATTGATCATTTAGAAACATTTAATCAATACAATAACTTTATGTTTTTAGGATTAAATGATTTACATCATTATACTAAAATTAATCCACCATATTATACTCAGTCAAAATTAGAGCCATTCAAAATATTTAATGTAGAAAAAACAAAAAATAAATCAGTGAATGAGGCATTTAATAAAAATAAGATAGAAATTTTATATAAACAAATGAGTTATATAGATAAATATCTTGGAATATTATTTGATTATCTCAAGAAAGATAAGAATAAAGATTTTATATGCACTATTGTTACAGATCATGGTCACTCATATGCCTCAAAAAAAAATAATATTTTATCTTCAGATAAAACTAGGGTTCCCTGGCTATTATTTGGAACAGATATAAAAAAAAGATTTTCAACAGAATTGACTTCTAATGTTGATGTACTACCAACGTTATTAAAACTTTCAAAAATAAAATATGACTATAATAAATATGATGGAAGATTACCTAGTTTTTTAGCTGGAAATAACTTAAAAAAAAGAGATATTTATACTGAGAGTTTTTTCCCAAAACAAACTTTCAAGGTTATGATTAGAAACAAATTCCAAACTCATTATGTTGAAACTCTTAATAAGCTAGATTCTACTGGAAAAATAAATTTAAAAGATACTAATTATAAAAAGTCTCCCAATTTGCTTGTTAAAAACAAAGTCAATAATATTTTAAAAGCCTGGTCAAAAAATAATGGTTATAACTAAATTATTTACTTCAAATAATTTTCATTATCTTTAATTTCTCTAATTCTTTTTGCTGGTCTCCCAAAATAGATGGAATTACTTTTACAATTTTTTATTACTAAAGATGATGCACCTATGATGGTATTATTATAAATTTTAATGTTATTTTTTATTACGCTTCCTAATCCAATATAACTTTTTTCACCTACAGTTACATTTCCTCCAGTTATTGTACGCGGACCACAACCTGAAAAATTTTTAAAATTATTATCATGATCAATGGAGGATCCAGTATTTATCAAACAATGATCACCGATTCTAGTTCCTACATTTATAATTGACCCAGAGACTATAACACTGCCTTTTCCTATTTTAGTATTAGGTGAAATTATTGTATTATTTGAAACAATTTTTGCCCATTTAACTTTTATTTTAAGTTTATTTATTTCTATTAGGATTTTTTTTCTTATATCACCTTGTCCAACTGCGATAACATAAAATATATTTTTAATTTTTATATCTCCAAGTTTACTAATTTTACCTAAAAAATTAATTTTTTTAATTGCATGTTTATTTTTATGATCGTTACTCAAATATCCCAAAACACGGAATTGCTTGAGTCTTAAAATTTCATCATAAACTATTTTTGAATGAAATCCTGACCCAATTATTATTATTTTTTTCATAGAAATTTGAGTAAAAAGTTTATAATTTTGTATTATTATCAATACAATATATTAAAAACCTAAGTTTATTCCAGTATGATAAATTTTAAGAAAGTATATATAATTGCTGAAGCAGGTGTAAATCACAATGGTAATTATAATTTTGCTAAAAAACTAGTTAAGGCTGCTAAAAAAGCTGGAGCAGATGCTATTAAATTTCAATCATTTAAGGCAGATAATTTGGCCGTAAAGAATGCTCCCTTAGCGAGCTATCAAAAAAAAAAATTTTAAAAAAAAAGTAACTCATTATGAGATGTTGAAAAAGTTAGAGATGAGTAACAATATTTTTAAAAAATTAAGTAAATTTTGTAAAAAAATAAATATTGACTTTATATCTACACCTTTTGATGTGCAATCAGCTAAATTTCTTAATTCAATGAATATACAATTTTTTAAGACAGCTTCCCCTGATTTGTCTGATTATTTCTTACATAAATATTTATCTAAAACAAAAAAAAAAATAATTATTTCAACCGGAATGTCTTCTTTTAAAGAAATTAAAAAATGTCTAAAATTATATAACAAAAAGAATGTAATCTTAATGCATTGTGTATCTAGTTATCCAGCGGATGAGAAAAGTTTAAATCTTAATTGTTTGCCTTTATTTAAAAAATTAAGCTCAACTTTCGGCTTTTCTGATCATTCATTAGGTAACACAGCCTCGACAGTAGCAGTATCTTTAGGAGCAAAAGTAATAGAAAAACATTTTACTTTAGATAATAACATGAAAGGTCCAGATCATTTTTTTTCCCTAAACCCAAAAAAATTAAAAGAATTTATTGATAAAATACGTAGTACTGAAAAAATCTTAGGAATAGCGAAAAAAGAATGTCAATCTGATGAAAGAAAAATTAAAAATATTTCTGTTAAAAGTGTTGTAGCTTCTAAAGATTTAGATAAAGGAATGAAAATTACTTATGATAGTATTTGCTTGAAGAGACCAAATAAAGGAATTTCAGGATTTGATATAAAAAAAATTATTGGAAAAAAATTAAAGAAAAAAATTCTTAAAGATGAATTTATTAGATTTAACGATATATTGAATTAGTTTTTGTAAAAATACTATAAATTAAAACTCATTATGTTATAGCTATTTTATGAAAATATTTATTACTGGTGCGGACGGTTTTATAGGATCCCATCTTACTGAAAAACTACTAAACAAAGGCTATAAGGTTACAGCGTTATCTTACTACAATTCATTTGGATTTACTGGCTGGTTAAATGATGTAGGTAAAAATAAAAATTTGAGAATTATTCATGGTGATATTAGGGACTCTAATTTTTTAGAAAAAGCTATCAAAGGTCATCAGATTGTGTTTCATTTAGCTGCATTGATATCTATACCTCATTCCTATGAATCTTATTCCTCATTTATTCACACTAATGTAATTGGTACAACTAATGTGCTTGCAGCTGTAAAAAAAAACAAAATTCGAAAAACAATTGTGACCTCTACAAGCGAAGTTTATGGGAGCGCACAATACGTTCCAATTAATGAAAAACATCCACTTAATGCACAGTCACCTTATGCAGCAAGCAAAATTTCAGCGGACCAACTCTCTATGTCGTTTTATAAATCATTTAATATTCCACTTACTATAATAAGACCGTTTAATACTTTTGGACCAAGACAATCAACTAGAGCAATTATACCAACAATTATTACACAAATTCTTAAAGAAAAAGACATTAAATTAGGAAATACTTCTACAATAAGAGATTTTACATTTTATAAAGATACGGTAGAGGGTTTTATTAAGTGTATAAGTAAAAAAGGTATTATTGGACAAACCATTAATATTTCTAGTGGTTATGAAATTTCAATAAATAATGTAATAAAAGTCATAAAAAATTTAACTAAATACAAAAAAAAAATACGGAGGGAAAATAAAAGAATTAGACCAATCAAAAGCGAGGTTAATAGGCTTTGGGGATGTAATAAAAAGGCAAAAAAACTTTTAAATTGGAAACCTAATTACTCAGGTGCGGTTGGTTTTAAAAAAGGAATTTACGAGACAATTCAATGGTATAAAAAAGAAGAAAATTTAAAAAAATTTGATCCTAATCAATTTAATATTTAGTGAAAAAAAAAATTTTACAAAAAATATCTACTATTAAAAAAAAATTTGGAGATAAAAAAATTTATCTTCACGAGCCAAGTATACACATGGACGATATAAAAAGTGTAGTAAAAGCTTTAAGTGACAATGAAGTTTCTACTTATGGAAAATATACTGAAATCTTTGAAAAAAAAATTTCAAATGTTGTTAAAAATAAAAATATCATATCAACCATCAACGGAACTTCAGCTTTACATTTAGCATTAAAAATGATGAACGTTAATGAGAATACAGAAGTATTAGTGCCTTCACTAACCTATGTATCAACAGTCAATGCAATAATTTACAATCAAGCAGATCCTCATTTTATTGATATAAATCCTGAAAATTTATCTGCAGATATAATTAAACTTGATAACTATTTGGGAAAAATAACTTTAAAAAGAAATAATAAAATTTTTAATAAAAAAACAAAAAAAGAAATTAAATTTTTACTTTTAGTACATTTGAATGGTCTTTGTTGTAATATGGATTTATTGGTAAAAGTACTTAAAAAATATAATATTAAATTAATAGAAGACGCAGCTGAAGCATTTGGATCCTTTTATAAAAATAAGCATCTTGGTACATTTGGGGAAGTTGGTATATTTAGTTTCAACGGAAACAAGGTATTAACTACAGGAGGAGGTGGGGCTATAGTTTTTAAAAATAAGAAACTTTTTAAAAAAGGTCTTAACTATGCAACTAATTGTAAAACTTTACGTAAGGGAGAAATTGACTACGATGATGTTGGGTATAATTATAGAATGCCCAGTATAAATGCGTCTTTAGGTATATCACAAATTAATAAATTAAATAAATTTAAAGAAAAAAAAAAAAAATTATTTCTTTTTTATAAAAAAATTTTTTCAAAAGATGATCATATAAAACTTTTGATTCCTCATAAAAATTTAAATTCAAACTACTGGTTAAATACTATTATTATACAAAAAAATAAAATGATTAGTAAAAAAAATTTAGAATTTTTATTTAAAAAACAAAATATATTTGTGCGATCAATTTGGAAACCTATACATTTAGTAAAAAGATATAATAAATTTCAATCTATGAATTTAAGTCAAACTGAAAAAATTTATAAGCAAGCAATTACATTACCTAGTAGCCCTTTCTTATGGAGATAAAGCAAGTTGAAAAAAAATAAAAAAAAAATTTGTTTTTTAACCTCTACAAGGGCTGACTATGGATTGTTGAAAGACTTAATTAATAAATTTAAAAAATCAAAAAATATTAATACAAAAATTATAGCATGTGGCACTCATTTTTCATCAAAGTTTGGTTTTACGTATAGAGAATTATATGAAGATAATCTTAATATTGACATAAAAATTAAAATAAAGATTTCTGATGATAGCTCTTATGCATCCTCTATTTTTTTTTCAGAATTTGCCAAAAAATTTAGCAGAAGTTTAAAAAAAATAAACCCAGACTTATTAATTATTCTTGGTGATCGATTTGAAATTTTAGCAGCAGCATCTGTAGCAGTTATTAATAATGTTCCTATTTGTCATTTACACGGGGGAGAAAGTACAGAAGGTTTAATTGATGACTCAATAAGGCATGCAGTCACTAAACTTTCTTCACTTCATTTTGTTTCTCACAAAAAATATAAAAAAAGAATAATTCAAATGGGGGAAAATCCAAGTAACATTTATAATGTTGGAGCACTAGGCTTGAATTCAATTAAAGATCAAAGTTTTGCGAGTATCAAACAATTAGAAAAAAAATTAAATATCAAAACGAAAAGTAAAAATATAATTGTAACATACCATCCGGTTACTTTACAAAAAAATACTAATAAACATATTGATGAAATATTAAAAGCAATAAAACTATTTAAAGAATGTTGTTTTATTATAACTGCACCAAATATGGACACAGAACACAATCAGATTATATATAAATTAAAAAATTTTGCAAAATTAAGAAAAAATATCTATTATTTTAAATCATTAGGAAAACAAAAGTATTTTGACACATTAAATTTATGTGATGGAGTAATGGGAAACTCATCAAGTGGAATTATTGAAGCGTCCTCTTTTAAAAAAGGAACAATAAATATTGGAGAAAGACAAAAAGGAAGAATTCAATCTAAATCAGTAATAAATTGTAAACCTATTAAAAAAGATATAGCAAAATCAATTAAAAAACTTATTTCAAAGAAATTTAAAAAAAGTATAGAGAAAATAAAAAATCCTTATTTTAAAATAAATACAGAAAATAAAATATTAGCAATAATTGAAAAAAAAAACTTAGAAAATCTAATCAAAAAACCTTTTGTTGATCATGAATAAATTAAAAATTGTATTAATCGGATGTGTAGAATTTTCTTTAAAATTGTCTACTGCAATAATGAAGAAAAAAAATATTGATATTGTTGGGATATGTACCAAAAAAAAATCTTCATTTAATTCTGATTTTTGTGACCTAAGCTTCTTTGCAAAAAAAAATAGAATTCCTTATCTATATTGTAAAAATATAAATGATATGAAAAATACCGAGTGGGTAAAAAAAAAATCTCCTGATTTTATCATTTGTATAGGTTGGCCAAATTTATTATCAGATAAATTTTTGAAATTACCACGCTTTCTCTCTATTGGTTATCATCCTTCAGATTTACCCAACAACAGAGGACGAAATCCATTGATTTGGTCAATAATTCTACAACTAAAAAATTCAGCATCTTGTTTTTTTATAATGAATAAAAATCCAGATGATGGTCAATTTATTTTAAAAAAATACTTTAAAATTAGTAATAATGAGACAGCGTTTACATTATATAAAAAAATAACAAAAATTGCCATTTCACAGCTCAATGAATTATTTAAAGTATTGAATGAGATAAAGAATAATAATTTCTTAATACAAAAAAATAAAAATAAAAATAAAGGAAATATTTTGAGAAAAAGATCTTATAGTGACGGTGTCATTGATTGGAGAATGGATGCAAATGCAATTTTTAATTTGGTAAATTCTCTTTCTTACCCATATCCTGGTGCTTCCTTTTATTATAAAAAAAGAGAATATAAGTTAATTAAAGCTAAAATTATCAAGTCAATTTTAAAAATAGAGCCTGGAAAGGTAATAAAAAAAATGAATCAAAAACCTATAATTAAATGTGGAAATAATGCATTAAAACTTTTAAAAACAACACCTGCAATAAAATGTAAATCTAATGATTATATATTATGAAAACATTAATTATAGCTCCACATCCTGATGATGAAACTTTAGGTGTAGGAGGTACAATTTTAAGAAGAATTAATACAAAAAATAAAGTGGCATGGCTTATTGTCACAAACATATCTTCAAATAATAAAAATTTAAAAATAGTAAACGAACGTAATAAGTTAATAAATAAAGTAAGTAAATCATACAAATTTAATAGAGTTTTTAAATTAGATTTAGCCAATAGTGAGCTTGATAATATAAATCTTAAATTTTTAATAGAAAAAATATCTAAAATTTTTAAAACATTTAAACCCAATGAAATATTTGTACCTCACCCAAGCGATGCACATACAGATCATAAAAAAGTGTTTCAAGCAATCTCTGCTACCACTAAAGTTTTTAGATATCCTTATATTAAAAGAATACTTTCATACGAGACACTCTCCGAAACAGAATATGGTTTAACAACTCACAAAAACAAGAAGGGTTTTATACCAAATTATTTTGTAAATATTGATAAATTTATAGATAAAAAAATTAAAATAGCAAAAATTTATAAAACAGAAATTAAAAAACATCCATTCCCAAGAAGTATAATTGGTATAAAGGCTTTAGCGAGCATAAGGGGCGCTCAGTCGAATAATAAGTTTGCAGAAGCGTTTGAATTATTAAGAGCCATTGAAGATTAAAATGGAAAAAAATGTTTGGAAAAGGGTAATTTTATCTCAATCAAAGAAAATTCAAGATGGAATAAAACTTTTAAATTCTACAGAATTACAATTTATCATGGTAGTAGATAATAAAAACAAATTCCTAGGCACAATTACAGATGGAGATATTCGAAGAGGTTTGATCAAAGGTTTGAATTTAAATGACAATTTGACAAAAATTGTTAATAAAAAATCTATTTATGTAGGCCCAAACAGAAGTTACGAGGATGCTGTAGTTCTTATGAAAACTCAAATGGTCCGGCATATGCCTGTAATAGATAATTTAAAAAAAATTGTAGGACTTCATCTTTTAGAGGAAGTAACTAATACAAGTTTATCAAATAAGTTTGTAATAATGGCAGGTGGCTTTGGAAAAAGACTTAGACCTTTAACAAATCGAACACCTAAACCAATGCTTAAAATAGGCAATAAACCAATATTAGAACACATAATCTTAAATGCAAAAAAAAATGGATTCCAAAATTTTATAATATGTATTCATTATTTACATAATAAAATTACTAAATATTTTAAAAAAGGGACAAAACATGAAGTTAAGATAGATTATCTTTATGAAAAAAAACCAAAAGGAACCGCAGCAGGACTAAGAGATTTGACTGTAAGAAATAAAAAACCAATTTTAGTAACGAATGGGGATGTTATTTCAAATGTAAATTATTCAAAAATACTTGAATACCATAATCATAATAAATCTGACGCAACAGTTGTCACAAGAAATATTTCGCAAAAAAATCCATATGGGGTTGTTAAGATAAAAAATGGTAAAGTTTATGGTTTTGAAGAAAAAAAAAATTTTGTAGTAAATATTAACACTGGTATTTACGTTTTAAGTCCAAAAGTACTTAAATTTTTAGATAAAAATAGAGAAGATATGCCTGACTTTTTAGAAAAGCTTAGAAAAAAAAAAAAAAAAGTTATAGCTTACCCAATTTATGAAAATTGGATAGATATTGGCACAAAGCCTAATTTACAAAATTCAAAAAAAAAATTTAGCTAATTTAGGAGTTATTTAATTTTTTTATTTTCTGATAAAAATCAACATATTCTCCAATTTTATTTTCATAAGAAAAATTTTTAATAATCCTTTCTCTATTATTTTTTTTAAAATCTTTATTATTATTAATTGCATAATTAGCCCATTTTATTCCATTAGCTAGGTCTTCTGACGATTTATAGTCGGCTAAATATCCGTTGTCTTTATGATTTATTATTTCACTTGCAGCAGTATTTTTAAATGCAATCGAAGGCAATCCAAAGCATCCGGCTTCAGTAAAAACTTGACCAAAAGACTCAAATAAACTCGGCATAACAAAAATATCTGAGGAATAATAAATATCTTTTATTTTTTTTTCCGAATCAATTGTACCAAAAAACTTTTTTTCAATCTTAACATTTTCAAATCTCTTTGGTTTATCGCCAACTACCAACAAATAATATTTAGAGTGGTCTAAAAAATTATTTATTGCTTCAGCTAAAAAATTAAATCCCTTTCGGTAGTTAACAGAACTTGTGGCACTAAAAAGGATAACAGTTTTATTCATTGAATTTACAACCCTATTGTTTGTTTTTAAATTAAAATCCCATTTTTTAGTATTGATAATATAAGGTAGAATTTCTGATTTTTTCTCTCTAAACAAAGAGCTTCTGATAACCTCTTTATGCATCCATAAAGAAGGACAAATAATATTAATTTTTTTTTTTTTTAAAAATTTATTTTTTTCCCACCAGATGAATTTATTTAGATCGAAACCTTTTTCATTCTTTGACCTGCTCTCAGAGGAATAACCTTCTCGATGTCTTGTTTCATTGGTGAAATGCTCTGCTCCACAAAATGGCCACATATCATGCATTGTCCAAATAATAGGAACCTTTATAGAATATATTTCTTTAATAGAAATCATTTCATTTCCTATCCAATGTAAATGAACCAAATCAAACTTATTTTTATTTAAATATTTTTTGAGATTGAAATTATTAAAAAAATTTAAGGATATACTTTCTTTATTAGGTAACCTTACAAAGAATTTAACCAAAATTTTTTTAAAAATAATTTTAATTTTC
>MDTB01219474.1_pt1 | contig 14100 bp, 12 predicted proteins | sample 811161 | NCBI WGS metagenome assembly MDTB01 (sample SAMN05326650, study PRJNA326480) | marine metagenome | isolation source: seawater | place: Mediterranean Sea | collected 2009
ATAATCGAAAGACTCATCTTTAACAAATAGAAGTTTTGGTAAAAACTTCATATTAATTTTTTTTGATAAAGTCTTTCTTATTACAAAAGAAAATTCTTTAAGATTTTTCACAGTTTCATCAGAATTTATTCCACCAAGAGGTAAAACAAAAGTTTTCGCAGTTTTAAGATCTGGGCTCATTCTAACTTCAGTAACCGTAATTCCTTTAGTTTGCACATTTGGAAGTTTTGCTTCATCCTTTAAAAAAATCATACTTAAAGCTTGCTTAATCATTTCACCTACTCTTAGCTGTCTTTGAGTGACTGGTTTCCCTAATTTCCCCATTATACTGATCTCTCTGTTGTTTTTGAGTTGTACGCCTCAATAATATCTTTCTTCTGAAAATCATTAAAATTTTTTAGGGTTATCCCACATTCTAAGCCCTCTGTAACTTGTTTTGTTTGATTTTTTTCCCTAAAAATTGATCCTATTTTTCCCGTAAAAACAACTGTTCCATCTCTAATAACTCTTGCTAGAGAGTCTTGGTTTATTTCACCTGTGGTTACTTTTGAGCCAGCAACTTTACCAACTTTTGATACTTTAAAAATCTCTAAAATTTCTGCAGAACCAGTTATGCTTTCTTCTACATCGGGGGATAATAAACCTGACATCTTGATTTTCACGAAGTCAATTAATTCATAGATAATATTAAATGAAGATATCTTTACTGCACCCTGCTCAGCGATTTTTTTTGCTTCTTTACTAGGCTTTACATTAAAAGCAATTAAAACAGCACTTGAAGCTTTTGCTAAATTAACATCAGTTTCAGTAACCATGCCAACATCTGATAAAATAATTTTTGGTTTTACCTCATCATGTTTTATCAAATTGACTGCATTTTTTATCGCTTCAGATGAACCATGAACATCTGATTTTATAATAATATTTAACTCTTCACTAGTTTGGTCCTTAAAAGCAGAGTCTTGAGTTATAAGAGATACTTGACCCTTTTTCGACTGTGCTTCATTTATTCTTGCTTCACTTAAAACTTTAGCCTCTTTATCTGTGTCCAAAACCAGAAAATCATCTCCAGATTTTGAAGCTCCACTTATGCCTAATATTTCTACAGGAGTAGCTGGTAATGCTTCGTCGATAGACTTTCCATTATCATCAATTATTGCTCTTACCTTTCCCCATTGCGGTCCACATACAAAATGGTCTCCTTTTTTTAATTTTCCAGATGTTACAATTATATTTGCAATTGGGCCTCTCCCAATATCAATTTTTGACTCTAAAACAATACCTGTAGCCTTATTCTCGTAATCTGTTTTCAAATCTAAAAGTTCAGCCTGCAAAGTTATGGTCTCTAAAAGTTTATCAATATTCTTTTTTGTTTTTGCTGAAATTTCTACCATAAGAGTATCTCCTGACAAATCTTCAGAAATTAACTCATATTCGAGTAACTGGTTTTTTACCTTTTTCGGGTCAGCATCTGGTAGATCACATTTATTGATTGCGACAACGATTGGGACCTTTGCAGCATTAGCATGTTTGATTGACTCAATAGTCTGGGGTTTCACTCCATCATTTGCAGCAACAACTAAAACAACAATATCAGTTAACTTCGAACCTCTTGCTCTCATTTCTGTAAATGCAGCATGACCAGGCGTGTCTATAAAAGTAATTTTTTTATTATTATGAATTATTTGATATGCGCCAACATGCTGGGTTATTCCGCCATGTTCTCCTGAGACAACGTTCGTTTTTCTTAATACATCTAAGACAGAGGTTTTTCCATGATCTACATGACCCATAACAGTTATAATTGGAGGTCGATTTTGAAGGTTTTCAGATTTTGTCTGTTTTATTTTGCTAACTATTTCCTCTGCTTTTTTTTCCATTAAAGGAATATGCCCAAATTCTTTGACTAGATACTCAGCAGTATCAGAGTCGATAGTATGATTTATTGTTACGGTAACACCCATTCCCATTAAATGTTTTATAATACTAGATGACTGTTCTGCCATTCTGTTTGCTAGATCTCTTATTGTTATAAGTTCTGGTATACTGACTTCTCTTTTCACATTTTTTGAATTTTCGTCATTATTCAAATTTTTATTTTCTCTAAGTTCTTTTTCTCTCGCTCTCTTAATAGAAGCTAAACTTCGCGACCTAAATTCTATATCTTCACTCAATGCTCGGGACACAGTTAATTTAAGCTCTCTTTTTTTAGTTGAAAATTTATTCTTATTATCTTTATCTTTGGTATCATTATTAATTTTTTTAGTCGCTCTTTGCTCTGCAAGTTTTCTTCTTTCATAGTCACTTATTTTTGAAGGAAAAGATGGTTTTGCTGTTTTATGAGAGAATGACGGTTTGCCTGAAAAAGATTTTTTTGGAAATTTCGAAGATCCAGGATTGTATTTATTAAATGGTTTAGAGAATTTCTTCTCTGTAACAGCCTTCTTTTTTCTATCGTTTGTTAGTCCCCGATTATCATATAAGTTTTTTCTGGGCTTTCCTGAAATGGTTAATTTTGTTTTTTTTGTTTCCATGTTCTCTCATTTCTAGTTTTTATAAACTTTGTTTCGTGCTGTCATGATTAAGTCATCTGCCTCTTGTCTGGAAAGAGCAAAGTCCTCTAAATAACCTTTGATTTTTATTTTCTCTCCTTTGATAATATCATAACCACCTATTAATTCATCTGAAGCTAAGTCTGCAAAATCATTTAAAGATAAAATTTTTTGTTCTCCAAGGGTTAACAGCATTCCTGGGGTAAGTCCTTCGTGTTTTGTTAAATCAACTTGAATTCCTAAATCTTTAATCTTTCGTTGAATTTCTTCTTGATCTTTTTTGAAGAATTCTTTTGCTCGCTGAACTAATTCTTTGGCTGTTTCTTCCTCAATACCCTCTATCTTAGCTAAATTATCTATATCGCAATCTTTTATTTCCTCAATTGTTGAGAAACCCTCCACTACAAGCAACTGTCCCAATGTTTCATCTACCTCAAGATTTTTCATTAAATTATCTGTTTTTTCTTTAAATTCTATTTGTCTCCTTTCAGACTCTTCTTTATCAGTCATAATATTTATTTCGTAGTTCAAAAGCTTTGTTGCAAGTCTTACATTTTGTCCTCTTCTACCAATAGCCTTACTCAAATTTTCCTCTGTCAAAATAACATCCATTTTTTTCTGTTCTGAATCTACTATTACTTTTTGAACTTCTGCTGGAGATAATGCGTTTGACACAACTAAAGCAGGATCTTCTGACCAATTAACAATATCAATTTTTTCACCTTGAAGTTCATTGACAACCGCTTGGACTCTGCTCCCTCTCATTCCTACACAAGCTCCAACTGGATCAAGTGACGTATCTACAGCTTGAACACAAATCTTAGCTCTACTTCCAGGATCTCTGGCTGATGATTTAATTTCAATAAGACCATCATAAATCTCAGGCACTTCTTGTATAAACAGTTTTTCCATAAACTTTGGATGCGCTCTTGAAAGGAAGATTTGTTGTCCCCTTTGTTCACGCCTTACATCGTAACAGTATGCTTTTACTCTATCTCCCGCCTTGATATTTTCTCTTGGTATCATTTCATTTTTTTGAATTATTGCCTCGGTTCTTCCAAGGTCAATAATAACATTCCCAAATTCTAAGCGTTTTACAATTCCACTTAAAATACTATCTTTTTTGTCTATAAAATCATTAAATTGTCTTTCTCTTTCTGCCTCTCTAACGTTAAAACTTATTACTTGTTTTGCGGTTTGTGCAGCAATTCTTCCAAAATCAAATGATGGTAGTGGCTGTAAAACTTCATCTCCAATTTTTTTTTCACCATATTTTTCAGCATCTTTTACGCTTATCTCAGTATTAGTGTTTTCTGGTATTTCAACAACGATTAGTTTTCTGAAAAGTTCAATATCACCACTATCTCTATTAATAAAAACCTTTATTTCGTTATCATTTCCAAATTTTGACTTTGCCGCTTTAGCTATTCCTGTTTCCATGGAATTTATTATTAAATCTTTATCAATAGATTTTTCTAAAGCAACCGCTTCAGCTATTTTAAGTAATTCTAATTTGTCAGCTCTTTTATTAAGCATTAATTCTCCAAAAAAAAATGGGCCAAAGCCCATTTTAAAATTTCAACAATGTTACGAAATATATAGTTTTTTTTTCTATTTTTTCAACTCTTACTTAGAAAATATTGAAGATTTGTCTATTTTTTCCCAAGAAAAAGAACCATCTTTTTCAGGTTCTCTACCAAAATGCCCATAAGCTGCCGATTTTTCATAGATTGGTTTATTCAAACCTAACATCTCTCTTATACCTCTTGGACTAAGGTCAAAATTCTTACTTATTAAATCTTCAACATGTTTATTTTTTTCCTCATCATTATCAAATAAATCAACGTAGATTGATAATGGTTTTGAAACACCAATTGCATAAGCAAGTTGTATTAAACATCTATCTGCTATCTTTGACGCAACAACATTTTTTGCTAAATACCTTGAAGCATATGCTGCACTTCTATCAACTTTTGTTGGATCTTTTCCTGAAAAAGCACCTCCACCATGAGGAGCTGCACCACCATACGTGTCAACAATTATTTTTCTTCCTGTTAAGCCGCTATCACCATCGGGTCCTCCAATTACAAAATTTCCTGTTGGATTAATATAAATTTCTTTTTCATCAAGATTTCCTAAAAGATTTTTTGGTATCGATTTTTCTATGTAGGGCATAACTAATTTTCTTACTTGCGATTGATCCACATCTGCAGAATGTTGTGTAGAAATAACAACAGATTTTACGTTAGCTGGTTTACCATCCTTATACTCTATTGTTATTTGACTTTTAGAGTCTGGTTCAATATTCTTTAACTTTCCGGACTTCCTGTCCTCAGCCATAAGACGTAGAATTTTGTGTGAATAATGAATTGGTGCTGGCATCAAAACATCTGTTTCGTTACAGGCATATCCAAACATGATACCTTGATCTCCAGCTCCCTCGTCTTTATTTCCAGATGAGTCAACTCCCATTGCAATATCTGCAGATTGTGAATGCAAATAACTTTCTATCTTTGTTGCTTCCTTCCAAGTAAAGCCATCTTGATCATAACCAATATCTTTTATACAGTGCCTTACTTTCTCAATTAAATCATTTTTTTTTATTTCTGGACCACGTACCTCTCCAGCCAAAACAACTTTATTTGTTGTTGTGAGTGTTTCACAAGCTACTCTTGATTGAGGTTCAGCACCAAGATATGTATCTACGACCATATCAGAAATCCTATCACAAACTTTATCAGGATGACCTTCAGATACAGATTCACTGGTAAATAAATAATTTTTTTTCATTACTTCTCCCTTATTTTTAATAAAAAAATAATCGTAATATAAAAAATAAGGAAATAAAAGAAAATCTTATTTCCAAATGAACTGAAGATTGTTTTTGATCCTTTTTTGTAAGATTCAATTTCAATTACTCCCTTTTGAGTTGATTCAATTTTTTCAATTACTTGTCCTTTGCTATCAATAAACGCTGAAATTCCATTATTAGCAGATCTAATTATATTTTTTCCCTCTTCTATAGATCTAAAAATAGAATGATAGAAATGTTGATCTATTCCAATTGATTTTCCAAACCAACCATCTTCTGAAATATTTACAATAAAATCGTAACTATCAGAATTGTTATAAAGATTTCCCGAGTATATTATTTCGTAACATATAAGAGGCAGAAAAATTAAATCATTCACATTTATTAAATTCCTTTCATTTGCAGAACTAAATGATTGGTATCCCTGTGTAATTTTTTTGAAACCATAATTTTTAAAAAAATTTTCAAATGGGATATACTCACCAAATGGGACAAGTTTATTCTTATCATAAACATTAATTAGATTTAAATTATTATCAAGCAAAGCCATTGAATTAAAAATTTCTGTTTCTTTATATCTGGTGATGCCAATAATAATTTTATGATTATCCTGAAAATAATCTTTAAACACTGAAGAGTAATCTTGAATTTGATTTAAATTTATTGATGGTAGTATTCCCTCTGGATATATGTAAACTGCATCACTATTATCAATTTTTCCTAATTCTGCCAGATCTTTAATTACCAAAGAGGGGTCTGTCCCATCAAAAAATCTTTTTAGGTCAATTTTAGGTGAAACAATTTTTATTTTTAAATTCAAAGGTGAGTTTAAGATATTATTATGTTTATTTAAAACTAAGTTTCCAAAAATTAAGTTGGATATTATTAATGTTACTGTCAGAAAAACTGTTAATAGTTTTGCTTTAGTTGTTGCTTCAAAAAAAATGACCGCGGGAACTAAAAAAATTGTTATAACTATTAAATTAAATGAGTATGTTCCAACATATGCTAGGATTTGTATAAATTGATTTATTTCAACTAAACTAAAAGAAATTAGGTTCCAAGGAAAACCTCCAAGCATGTGGCCTCTAAAATATTCTGTAAATGAAAATATCAAACCGAATAAAAAAATACTCTCAATTTTTTTATTTGGTTTAAAATAGGAAAAAATTAAAAATGATATCCCGTAAAAAATACCAAGAAAAAGTGGAATTATTGTAATTGCAAAAGGAATTAGAGGCTTGAATGTTTCTTCAACAGTCAATGAGTTCGCTATCCAATAAATATTTGAAAAAAAATATGTAAAACCAAATATCCAACCATAAAAAAAGGATAAGAAGCTTTTTTTAATTTGCAAACCTAGATAAAACAAAATTAAAAGTGGAAATGAAATAAAGTTTAAATAAAAGAAATTGTACGGGGGTAAACTTAATGTAGAAACCAGACCACAGACAAATGGTACAAAACAGAAAGTAAAATTCTTAAAATAGTTTTTTGTCAATTTCAATTTACTCTTTTTAAAATGTCTTGCTCTTTTCTTAACATTCGTTTGTAATCTTTTAATTCAATATGGTTATAACCAATCAAGTGAAGAAAGCCATGGATCCACATCTTATCAAGTTCAGTATTAAAATTTGTTTTTTTTGATCTCAAGTTTATAATCTCATAACAAATCGCTATATCTCCTTTGTAATTTTTATTAAAAAGGCTTTTTAAAGGAAAAGACAAAACATCAGTTTCTTTATTTATTTTTCGAAATTTTTTATTAAGTTTTTTTATGACGATTTTATTAGTTAATAACAAAGTGAAATGAAAATTTTTTTTTTTGAACAATTTTATTGTGGAAAGTTTTTTTATTTTTTTTTTAAAATAAAGATTCGGATTTTTAATTTTTGTTCTCCACTTTGAGGAATCAACAATTATTTCGGCTTTAATCATTAATCTTTATTTTGATCAGAGTAAGCCTTCACTATTTTAGAAACTAACGGGTGTCTAACAACATCTGAGTGGTCAAAATCTACTACAGAAATTTCATTTAAATGTCCAAGTAGTTTTTTCGACTTATTCAATCCTGATAGAGATTTATTTGGTAAGTCAATTTGCGACGGATCACCATTAATCACAATTTTAGAATTCTCTCCAATCCTAGTTAAAAACATTTTGATTTGCGTATCAGTTGCGTTTTGTGCTTCATCTAAAATTGCAAATGAATTTTTTAGAGTTCTTCCTCTCATAAATGCTAATGGAGCTATTTCAATATCACCTATTTCAATTCTTTTTTGAATCTTCTCGAAATCTAACAAGTCATAAAGTGAGTCATATAAAGGTCTTAGATAGGGATCTACTTTTTCTCTCATATCTCCAGGTAGAAAACCCAATCTTTCACCCGCCTCTACCGCTGGTCTTGATAAAATTATTCTTTCAATCTTTTTATCCAGCAACATAGTTAAAGCAACAGCAACTGCCAAAAAAGTTTTTCCTGTTCCTGCGGGACCGCATGAAATAATAATATCACTCTCTCTCAGTGCTCTTACATAATTTTTTTGTTTCTCTGATCTTGGAATAACTGATTTTTTTGGAGTTTTTATAATGTATTCAATTTTTTTATCTGTTTTTTCGTCAATCATAAATTTATTAATTGAGGAAATTATATCTTTTTTTTCAATCGTTCCATTTAAAATTAACTGATCTGTAAGAAAAATTATGGCATTTTTGACTAATTCATTTTTCGCGTTAGAACTTTTAACTAATATTGAATTTCCCCTAGAGTATATTTTTGTCTCTGCTATTTTTTCTAACTCCTTTAAGTTATTGTTAAATTCGCCCACAACACCCATTAATATTTCATTATTATTAAATATGATGCTCAATGTATCGTTATCGGAATAGACGAACTTAAGATCTTTATTTAATTTGTTTAATAGAGGATTATTCAAGATTAAGCAGCCTTCGTATCTGAGTTGGTGTCTATTTTACCAAATAAATTGTTTTGATTTACTTTGTAAATTTTTACTTTTACATTTTTTCCTACCAACCTGTCGTTTCCATCAAATATAACACCATTTAAATACTCATTTCTGCCAAAATACATTCGATTCTTTTTCATTTTATTTTCGACAAGTACTTCAATTTTTTTTCCCAAGAAAGATTCATTATGTTCTAATTGATATTGAAAAAGAATTTTTTGAACTTTTATAAGTCTTTCTTTTGCAACTTCATTATCAATTAAATCTAAATTAGATGCAGGTGTTCCAGGTCTGGGGCTAAATATAAATGAATAGGAATTTATGAATTTAATTTTATTTAAAAAATTTAATGTGTCCTTAAAATCTGCATCGGTTTCTCCTGGGTGACCAATGATGAAATCACTTGAAAATTCAATTTTTGGATTTATCTTTTTTAGTTTTTCATAGATATTAAAATATTTTTCAACTTTGTGGCCCCTGTTCATTAATTTTAAAAGTTTGTTTGAACCACTTTGAATTGGTAAATGAACAAATGGTTGTAATTTTTTTGAGCTTGAATAACAGTCAATTAAATCATCAGTCATGTCTCTTGGATGTGACGTAGTATACCTAATTCTCTTTATTTCTGTAAACTTTTCTAACTCATTTATTAAATCTGACAATCTGTGTTCTTTTGTTTTACACTTGAATGAATATGCATTTACATTTTGTCCAAGTAAAATTATCTCTTTTGCTCCACTTTTAACTAAATCTTGTGCTTCTGAAATAATTTTTTCAAAAGACCTTGAGTATTCAGGACCACGTGTGTAAGGAACTACACAAAAACTACAAAACTTATCACATCCCTCTTGAATTGTGAGAAATGATGAAATTTTACTAGATGTATTCTTAATTTTATCTAAATAATCAAACTTATCTTCAGTTTCAAATTCTGTAAGTTCTTTCCGAATTTTTTTATAATTTGAGATTAATGAATTTATTTGATGATAAGATTGAGGACCTATAACTATATCAATATAAGGTTCCCTTTTTAACATTTCCTCATTTTCTGCTTGAGCAACACAACCCGCAACAATAAATAGTGGTTTTTTTTTATTACTAAAAATTTTTTTAACCCTGCCAACTTCGTGATAAACTTTTTCTTTTGCCTTATTTCTAATATGGCATGTGTTAATTAGATAACAATCTGCTTCGGATTGATTAGATGTTTTAGTAAGACCAATTTTTTTTACAATATCAAAAATTCTATTAGAGTCATATTCATTCATCTGACATCCAAAAGTTTTAATAAATATTTTTTTTACCATTAATGAAGTTATTTTTTAACACAATAAAGTTCGAGCTTAGAGTCCACAAGTTTATAACCATGTTTTTCAGCTATTCTTTTTTGAATTTTTTCAATTTCTTCATCTGTAAATTCTATAATATTTCCAGATTTAATATCTATTAAGTGATTATGATCATCGTTTAGCTCATATCTGGCTTTGCCATCTTTAAAATCGTGTTTCATTAATATACCAGACTCTTCAAATAATTTTACAGTTCTATAAACAGTTGCGATACTTATTTTGGAATCAATATTTGAAACTCTTTTATAAAGTTCATCAACATCAGGGTGATCAGCCTCACCGTATGTCTTTTTTGACTCTGATATTACTCTAGCAATTGTTTTTCTTTGGTCAGTGAGTTTTACACCATTTGCGATGCATTTTTTCTCAATTGAATCTGTCATAATTTATTTTAACTCAAATAAAGTGGTTTAATCAAATTTTTTATTAATTTTTTTTGCTTAAATAATTGTATAATTTTCTCATAATCACCTTCTATTATGTCTTTATTGTAAAAACCGTAATAGTTAAAACCATAAACAAGCTGCAGAGCCTTTATAGTAGCCATTGAAGTCCTTATACTTGAGTACTTACCGGGGCCTTGATTGATGAAAACATTTCTTACTTTTCTCATGGATTGTTGTTTTTTTGTCAAAAACTTCATTAATAAAATAGAAAATTTGTCAAAATTTTTTCTACAGTTTTCATGCTCATTAGTATAAGTCTTATTTTTAGAAATGAGTTTAAATAAAATTTTATCGTTTGCTGCATCTATAATTAAATCTGTTATTTTGTTTTTCCTCATTTTTTTTCACTCAAATATATCATCGGAAGAAATGACACAATATAATCCAAATGATCAGGGTGTCCTTACAATAATGTATCATAGATTTGAAGAAAATAAATACCCATCCACCAACATCAGAATGGATATTTTTTTACAACATATAGACGCTATTAAAAAAAATGGATTTGAGTTTTATGATCCAAAATCATTTAATGAACAATTTAGTAAACCTAAAGATAGTAAAAAGATACTTTTGACTGTCGACGATGCTTTTTTGTCCTTCTATGAAAATGCTTGGCCGGTTTTAAAAAAAAAAAAAATTCCTTTTATTCTCTTTGTTTCTACAGAGCCAATTGGGAAAAAAGGGTACATGACCTGGGAGCAAATTAAAGAAATTGAAAAGGAAAAATTTGCCTTTATAGGTAACCATTCTCACACACATGAATATCTTATAAAATTTTCTTCTTCAGATTTTAAAGATGATATAAATAAATCGATTGGATTTTTTAATAAAAATTTAGGTTATAATCCAATCTTTTTTTCATACCCTTTTGGAGAATATTCACTAGAGCAAAAAAATTTTATAAAGAAAAAATTTGAATATGCATTTGGTCAACACTCAGGAGTTATTGACAGCACTAAAGATAGATATGAATTACCCAGATTTCCTATAAATGAGAACTATGGAAAAATGGAAAGATTTAATTCCATTATTAAATACTTACCTTTGCAATACAAAGATTTCAAACCTGAGGATAAATATGTTCTAGCAGAAAATAATCCTCCTTCAGTTGAAATAAAATTTTTTGATAATCAAAAAAACATTAAAAATATAAATTGTTTTTCAAATGAAGGTGATAATTGGGGAAATCCAAATATTTCAGTAGATGAAAACAACTTGATGAAGATTTCATTTAGAGAAAAATTTACTTTTAGAAGAGGTAGGTTAAATTGCTCTTTAAACGAAAATGGTAAGTGGAAGTGGTTTGGCCACCAGTTTACAATTCAAATTCCTAAATAATATTTTTATACTTTACGCTTAGCGGAAGTAATTTAACTTCATCAAAATCTTTTAACTGATTTTGTTGAATGATTTGTTTTAGAACTTTTGTGTACTCAGTTCCTGTTTGAGCATAGTTATCTAAAAATTCAGCGAGTTTAAGGCTATCTAATTTTTTATTATCATCTCTTAGTTGAGCTCTTACAAATCTAAATTTTTTATAACTTGAGTGAGTATTTAAATTTCTTTGGTAAGCTCTTACTGATGCTTTAAGAACATTAAATTTCATTACTTTATAAGTTGCATCTGTATCTGCTCCTGCTGGTTTGATACCTTCTCCTGACCAAGTCCATTGGCCAAACAAAGCATTACCTTCAATTGCGAATCTTGAGGTTCCCCAGCCGGTTTCCTTGGCAGCTTGAGCAATTGCAAGAGATACAGGTATTATATCCATTCTTATTTTTAACGTTGCAAGATCTTTATTTAAAACACCATACTGTTTGAATTTTTGATTTAACCACTTAATTTCATCTTTTGAATTTTTGTTTTTATTTAAAATTGAAAACAGTTTTTTTCTATCAATGATAATTCTATTATTCTCTTCAAGAACTAAGGGCAATATAATTTTTATAAATAAGCTTTTTCTTTTTCCTGAACTTTCAATTGACTTCATTTCATTAGGCAATAAGGATAATCTTATAGGTTTTACTTTTTTAGTACGTCTTACTTCGGATAGAGAATAGTTAGTATCTTTGAATAACTGCTCAATCGTAGAAGCGCTTAAACGAACTGTATCCTCTGGCAACTCATCAAATTTAAACACATCTTCAAGTATGTTTGATAAATCAAGGCCTTCATCAACCTTTTCTTTATCGTCAATACTTTCGCCACTTAAAACTTTTTGAAAATCTGTTTTTGAATTGTTTATTTTAGAGTCTTTGTTGCTTACTATTTGGTTGTCAATATCGACTGAGAGTGGAATAATGAAAGAAAATGTTATTATAAGAAAAGAAGCAAGACCGGTTAAGTATAAAGATTTAAACTCATCAAATCTGAAATTTATATTTGAAAAAGGTTTCCTTTTAATTACAATTCCTTGCTTTGATAAAATTCTTTTTAATTCCTTGAATTTTTTTAAGTCAAAGTTCTTTTTTGAAAAACCTGTAAATAAATCTTTTTTCAAATTGCCTCAACTTCCTTGACTTCAGGAACATAATGACAAAGAAGATTTTGGACACCTTTTTTTAATGTTAGTGTGGAGCTTGGACATCCAGAACAACTTCCTTGTAACTCTACAATAACTTTACCGTCTTTAAAGTCTTTGAATTTAATATCTCCTCCATCTCTTGCAACTGCAGGTCTTACCTTTGTTTCAAGTATTTTGATAATCGTATTTTTTACACTAGATAATTCTTTTGAATTTTCAGGTCTTTTTTCAGAGATTATACATTCATTACCTTGATCATAAAAATCATTTATGTATGAAATTATTATGTGTTTTAGGTCTTCCCATTCAGAGTTTGTATCTTTGTTTACTGATAAATAATCATCAGATAAAAAAATTCCTGTAACTCCATTTATTGACAAAATATTTTTAATAAGACTAACGGATGTCTCATTCTTATCTTTAAATTCAATAGGACCAACGGAGGAAACTTTTTTTTCTGTGAGAAATTTTAAAGAGTTAGGATTGGGTGTTTGTTGCGTTTGTATAAACATAAGATTAATATAATAATTGAATTTGCTTTTTAAAGTAAAATATTTTTAAAAGCCAATAATTTCTTTGATTTTTTTTACTTTTTCTGAAGCAATTACTTCAGCTTTTTCACTTCCATCTTTCAGAACTTGAAGAATATGTCCTTTATCAGATTTTAATTTGGATACTTCTTTTGAAATAGGAGAAATATTTTCTATCACAACCTCTGATAGTTTTTCTTTAAAATTTGAAAAATTTTTTCCCTGAAACTCTTTTAGTGTAGTTGTAATTTTTTGAGATTTTAAACTTGAGTATATACCAATCAGATTTTGTATTTCTGGTCTTTTGGTCAAATCTTTTTCATTTGCAGGAAAAGATTTTGTATCAGTTTTCGCTTTTTTAATTTTATTATGAATTTGTTCTTCTGTGTCAGTAAGATTTATGCGACTAGTATCAGAAGGGTCTGATTTGCTCATTTTATTTTTTGCATCTTTAAGACTCATAATGCGAGAAAATTTTTCCTGTATAAGAGGTTCTGGCGTTTTAAAAAAATCTTGTACTTTAAAATCCGTATTAAATTTTTGGGCGATATCTCTTGTGAGTTCTAAATGTTGTTTTTGATCATCTCCCACAGGTACGTGTGTTGCATCATATAAAAGAATATCAGCAGCCATTAATATTGGATAAATATACAGACCTACACTTGCTTTCTCCTTATCTTTACCTGCTTTTTCTTTAAACTGTGTCATCCTATTTAACCAGCCCATTCTTGCAATACAGCTTAGTATCCAGGTCCCCTCTGAATGAGCAGGTACCATAGATTGATTAAAAATTATACTTTTGCTTGGATCAATTCCACTTGCTAAAAAGACAGCGGTCGTCTCAAGGATACTGTCTTTTAATTCTTGGGGATCTTGTTTTGTTGTAATTGCATGTAAATCTACAACACAATAAATACA
>MDTB01054528.1_pt1 | contig 14097 bp, 12 predicted proteins | sample 811161 | NCBI WGS metagenome assembly MDTB01 (sample SAMN05326650, study PRJNA326480) | marine metagenome | isolation source: seawater | place: Mediterranean Sea | collected 2009
ATTTTATTGAAAGTCTTTTTGTAATATTTTCTGAATCTTTAAGAAGTGTTGACATCCTGCCCCAACTTCTTAATATTTTTGCTTTTCTATAATAGTTTACATTGTTGGTTAGCATCATTCCTCCATTGCCACCACAACTTATGACATGTGATCCATAAAAGCTGGTAATTGAAATATCACTGAAATTACCAGTACTAATATTATTTATTTTGGCTCCCATGGTATCAGCCGAGTCTTCAATCAGAATTAGTTTATGTTTGTTAGCAATTTTTCTTAATTCTATCCAATTTGGTATGTTGCCTATTAAATTAGGTATTAACATTGCTTTTGTATTCTTATTTATAACTTTCTTGATTTTATCAATATTTATCTGAAGAGTATTAATTTCTATATCTACTAATTTTGGAACTAAACCTGCCTGAATAATACCAGAAATTGCAGTTCCAAAGTTTAAACATGGTGCAATTACTTCAGAACCTTTTTTAAGCCCTATAACGTCCATTGCAAGAGTGATTGCCGAAGTTCCAGAATTAACCATTAATGAATATTTTTTTTTAAATAATTTTGCGACTTTTTCTTCAAATAATTTTACAGATTTACCCATCTGGGTTGTTCTATTAAGTTGACTAACAACTGCTTTAATTTCTTGTTTGCCGTAAACATTTTTTCCGTAAGGTATTTTCATTTTTTCTATTTTAAATAGTCACTGATTTGTTTTTCACATATTCTTTTTACACTCTTACCTAATTTAACAAGATTATTCCATTCCTCAATTTTGATTAATGTATTATCTACATTCCATTTTGACTGCCATTTTAATTCTTTTTTTGCTCTCAGGCTTTTAAGTTTTAAGATAGTAGTCTCAGATGTTGAAATTTGCTTTTTAATTTTATAATTTAAATTATGTGTTTTGTTTATTAATTTTACAACATCAATAACTTTTTTAAAGTTTTGTTGCTCAGGACCAAAATTCCAGTAATAATGATTATTATCAAAACCCTTTAATTGCATCTTTGCAAGTTTCAGATAACCAAACAAAGGCTCAATTACGTGCTGCCACGGTCTTATATGATTTGGATTTCTGATTATAAGCTTTTTCTTTTTATTTATTGATCTATAAATATCTGGAATAAGTCTATTTTTAGCATCATCGCCTCCACCCAAAACATTTCCAGCTCTCACTGTGGAAACTCTATTTTTCAAGTGGGTATTTATAAAAAAAGATTTTATATATGTGCTTGCAACTATTTCAGTACCTACTTTTGAGCTACTGTAGGGATCTGATCCCCAGAGTTCATCAGTTTCAATATAACCCGAATTAGTTTTTTTTGTTTTATAAACTTTATCTGTTGTAACAATAATTATAGATTTAACTGTTTTTATTTCTCTAACAGCTTCTAATAAGTTTAAAGTACCCATAACGTTTGTTTCAAAAGTTCTTTTTGGATATTTATATGATTCAAGAACTAATGGCTGGGCTGCCATATGAATTATTATGGATGCTTTGGAAGCTATTATTTTTTTTTTTAAATTTTTGTAATTATTTATGTCTCCAAATGTATTTGAAGAAATAAAGTCTAAAATATTTGCCTTAAAAAAAAAACTATTCTTGTTTGGTTTTAAAGAGTAACCATATATTTTTGCATGAAGAAAGTTTAATATAATACATATCCATGTTCCCTTAAAACCAGTGTGCCCCGTAATAAATACTTTCTGATTTGACCAAAATTTTCTTAAACTTTTTAAACTTTTCATTTTATCTATAATATACAGAAAAATCTTATCATAATAAATTTGATTTTAATCATTGATAATATTTTTAAGAGTGAAATAAAGATTTTTGTTTAGATATAAAAATTTTAGCTCACTTTTTTGCGCTGCAATCATATCGCTTTTCTTATCACCAACCATATAGCTTTTTTTTATATCTATATCCCAACGTTTTTTTAGGCTTTCAAGCATAAGATTACCAGGCTTTCTGTAATTAGTAGTCCTCTTATATTTAAGCAACTTTGCATTAGGATGATATGGGCAAAATCTTATATCATTAATATATATATTTTCTTTTATAAATTTTTTTTTCAAATAATTTTGCAAGTTGTAAAAATCATTTATTCGAAATTTATTTTTTGCTATACCTGCCTGATTAGTTACAATAAATAAATAATAATTACTTAAAGATAATTTTCTTAAGGCTTTAATGGTTCCATTTATTAATTTAAATTTATTTGGTAAATACGTGTAACCTGTATCATGATTTATAGTTCCATCTCTATCCAAAAATATTGCTGGTCTATGAAAAAACTTAGGAATTAATGTCATTGACCTTTTAAAATTTTCTGGCGTTCCAATATCTATAAAAAAATTATCAAAATATTTTCCAGTTACTCTTCTTTTATCAATTTCATCTGAGATAATTTTGTTTTCTAAGGATATATTTTTAGTACCTAAATTTTTGATTAATTCTTTTTTCAAATAATAAATACCTCCATTCATAAAAAAAGATGATTTATTTTTTGTAATTAATCCTTTTTTTAAAGTAATATTTGAGAGTTTTTTATTTGATTTATAATTTTTATTAGTAGTTAAAGCTATAAAGCTCTCGTTTTTTTTTAAATTTATTTTTGCAATTTTATTGAGATCAATGTCAAAGATAGAATCCCCATTTACTACAAAAAAATATTCACTAATTTTATTTTTTATAAGTGATAAACATCCACCAGTCCCAAGTGGTTTTTTTTCAATTATAACTTCAATGGGTATTAGATTAATTTCTTTATTATTATAAATCTTTTGAATAGCTTTACCTTTATAACCTGCAAGAATATATATTTTATTAATATAAAATTTGGCAATATTATTTAATAAATAATCTAAAAAATACATATTGCCAATCTTAGCTAATGGTTTTGGACTATTATTAAGGTAACCCTTAATTCTCGTACCCTTACCTCCAGCGAGGATAACTAAATCAATTTTTTTCATAGAATTTAAATATAATCTTCTAAAATATTACAATAAATTTGACCTAAAAAAATTTCTATCACTTGAATTTGAGAGGTTACTTTAGAAGGAATTAGGATTGGATAATCTGTATAATTTCTTAATTTACCTCCGTTGTTTCCTGAAAAACAAAAAGTAAAAATTTTCTTTTTTTTTGCCATCTTTGCTGCATGAATTAAATTTTGACTATTACCAGACGTCGATATTGCAATTGCTATATCTCCAGGCAAACCTAATGCATCTATCTGTCTAGAAAATATTTTATTAAAACCAAAGTCATTACCTATAGCTGTTAGTGCTGAAGTATCAGTGGATAATGATAGAGCAGGGATTGCTTTTCTATTTTTTTTAAACCTTACTGTAAGTTCTGTTGCAAGATGTTGTGCATCAGCTGCACTTCCACCATTACCATAAAATATAATTTTATTTTTTTTCTTAAGTCTACTCAAAGATAATTTTACTAATTTATCAAAATTATCTAAATTCTTTAAATTTATATTTGATATAAGCTGTTTAATTTGATCCTTTTCCTTTTGCAATTTTATTTCAATAATTTTATTTAAATTCATATGATATGTTATATTTAAAATAATCTATGAAATTTGCAATAGGTACTGCTCAGTTTAAACATGGCTATGGTATACTTAATAATCATATAAATGTTAGAGATGCAATAAGTGTAATAAAAACAAAAAAAAAAAATATCAATTTCATCGATACTGCTCCATCATATGGAAGTGAAGAATATTTATCAAAGTATTTAAATAAAAAAATAAAAATAATAACAAAAATTGATAAGTTAAAATCAAAAAAACCAGAGGATGCAGCCAAAGAGATTGAAAAAAAAATAATGGCTAGCTTTAAAAAATTAAATAGAACAATTGAGTGTGTGCTTTTTCATCATGAGACAGATGCTTACTGGTTAAAAAATAATATTGTTAAAAAGAAAATTAAAGAAATGATTAAAAATAATTATTTTAAAAAAATTGGAGTATCTTGCTATAGTTACAAAAAAATCCAGAATTTTTGCAATTTTTTTAGCTTTGAAGTTTTTCAGTTTCCTTTAAATGTTCTGAATTTAGATAAAAATAAAATTAAATTGTTAAAAAAATTGAAAAAAACATATCATTTTCAGATACATGCAAGATCAATTTTTTTACAAGGAATTTTACTAGTTAATGAAAAAAAAATTCCAAAAAAACTCACAAAAATAAAAAATAAAATAATAAATATAAATAAAATAGCAAAAATAAAAAATGTAGAAGTCCAAGATTATTTAATATCTGCCATTGACAACCTAGATTTAGTAGATTGTGCTGTAGTGGGGATAAAAAATTATAAAGAATTAATTAAACTTTCAAATTATAAAAAAATTAAATTAACAAATAATGAAATATATAAATTCAAGACTAACCTAACAAGAACTATAGATCCAAGAAATTGGTAAACTCTATGAAAATATTTTTAGAAATATATAAAAACTTTAAGCTTTATAAGTATAATAATAAAATATTTTTTTTAATTATTTTTTCTTTCTCTAGTTTAATTCTAGAATTATTTTCAATTAGTTTGTTAATACCAATCATTGGAGTTTTATTTGAACCAAATATTTTAAAAGAATATCATTTATTTGAAAAAACTATTTTGTATGTGAATCCATTAAAACATCTTGGAAGTTTCAATTTAAAACAAAATCTTTTAGGTGGCTTGTGTTCAATATATTTTATTTTAATTTTCTTAAAAAACTTTTTATTATTTTTTATTATGAGATATATGTCAAAGATCACTTTTGACATAGGATTAGAAACCAAAACTTATTTCTTATCTAATATCATAGATATGCCTTTTTTATTGTCCAATAAACATAAATTATCTGGTTTAGTTACATACAATAATAATATTGAAACTATCAAAGAGTCATTGGCAATAATTCTTTCATGTATTATTGAAATCATTTTAATCTCAGGAATACTTATATTTCTATTGATCAATAGTCCCCAGGCAATGTTAATGATTATTATAATTGTATTATTAATGATCTTATTTAATAAAATTTACTTAGGTAAAAGACTTTCCCACTATGCATCTCAAATAAGAATTAATGAAAAGGAACAAGTAAATTTTCTATTAATCACATTAAAAGGAATAAAAAATATTAAATTAGGTAATATTAAAAATTTTTTTCTGAGTAAATTTAAATTTCATTTAAGTAAATCAAATGATGCGAACTTTGGTTTTGCAATTTTAACTGGATCAATGAGAATGCTTATAGAAATTATGTCAGCAGCACTAATTTCAATATTAATAATTTATTTTGTATTGATAGATCTTGAAGTCACAAAAATTGTTACCACTTTGGCAATCTTCTTGGCAGGTGCCTTAAAAATTCTACCATCACTAAACAAAATTACTGTCTCTCTTCAGTATCTTAGGTATGCAAAAGATAGATTGGTCGATTTAAACAACTTCCATTTAGATAATTTGCAAAATTTCACAGAGCTAAAAACTATAAAATTTGAAAATAATTTAGAATTAAATAATTTTAGTCATATTTATGAAAAGAAAAATACTGTTTTTGATAATACAAATTTTAAAATATCAAAAGGTGAAAAAATATATTTTAAAGGAGAAAGTGGTAGTGGAAAATCTTCTTTAATGAATATTATTTCTGGTTTAATTCCGTTAGAACATGGATCTTTTTTCGTAAACAAACAAAAAATAAAATCTCAATTCAGAATTTCAAATCTTGGCTATATTACACAAACCCCATTTTTTATCTCTGATACGATAACAAATAATATATGCTTAGGGATTAAAAAAGAAAATCATGATTTAGAAAGAGTAAAAGAATGTTTAAAAGATGCAAGAATTTATGATGATATAATTAATTTAAAAGATGGGCTAAATTCTAGTATAATTAATGATGGAGAGGGTTTTTCAGGTGGTCAATTACAAAGGATTTCTTTAGCAAGATTACTTTATAAAGACTATGATTTATTGATATTAGATGAGTTTACAAATGCCCTTGATGAAACAAATGAAAAATATATTTTAAAGACTCTATTTGAAAAATATTTGAAAAAAACAATTATTTTAGTTTCTCATAAAGAATACAAAGATTTAAAATTTGACAAGACATATAAAATTGAAAACAAAAAAATAATTGAATTTTAATTCAATCTTTTAAACGTATTATGAGAAATTTTACCTTTTATTTTTTTTTTTATTTTTGCCAAAGAATAATTTTTTATTTGCATAAAAATTTTATCTAAGTTCACTAAATACTCATCGATAACTTTATAAGAATGTTTTGAACAAAAGTATATTAAGTTAGATGCTAAATAGCCTTTTTTTAACATTTCTTGTGATATAAAAGTCTTGTAGATTTGGTTATTTTTTGGAAATGTGAATGATGTGATACTTTCAATACCACTTATTTTTAAATCAAGATCATGTTTATTCGATAAGTTTTTCCAACCTTTATTTATATATTTCCCATATCGAATCAACTTTTTATAACTTTTAGTTTTTTCAATTTCATTTATTGTAGCCAAAGCTGCTACAAATCCAACTCTTTCACTCCACATTGTACTGCTAATAAAAGTATTTCCAGCCTTTTTCATAATATTTTTTTTTCCAACAACACAAGTAATTGCATATCCATTCCCAATAGCTTTTCCAAACATTGCTATATCAGGATATATTTTTGTCAATAAATGTACTCCACCTAAATTTCTTCGAAACCCGCTTGTACACTCATCAAAAATTAAAATAATTTTTTTTTCATTACAAAATTTTTTAACTTTTTTTAAAAATTTGATATTTGGTAAATTACTCCTTGCTATCTCAATTATAAGAGTACCAATTTTATATCTTGAATAAATTTGCTTTAATTTATCAAAGTTATTATTTTCAAATGCATGTACATTATTTTTTAATGATTTAGGAACTCCTTTTGGTATCAGACCAGGTAATAAATGTTGACTCAAGTTATTTTTTGATTTTAAATTTACAGATAAATACCAATCATGCCATCCATGGTATCCACAAATAGCAACATTATCTTTACCACTTGCAGCTCTAGCAATTCTTATTGCTATAGAATTCGCTTCTCCACCTGATCTTGCAAATTTTACCATGCCAGCCCATGGGTGAATTTTAATAAGTTTTTTTGCCAATTCGAGTTCCTCTATACAATTTAGTGTCGACATTGTTCCTTTTGAGATATAGCTCTTAACTTTATTGTCTATTTTTTTATTTGAATAACCAAGAGTATTTTGTCCTACAGCGAATATCATATCTATATATTTTTTTCCATTAGTATCCCAAACATATATGCCGGAGGCTTTGCTAAAATATGTTGGCCAATAGTCGGGCAAAAACATTTCGGGACGTTTTGACAATAAGGAATTGCCACCCAAGATTATTTTTTTTGCTTTATTCCAGTCCCTATTTTTTTTTAATTTCATGAAGTTTTCTTTTGAATAAGTTTAACTAAGTTTATAAATTTTCTAAATTTTTTAGAAAATAATTCATTATCATCAATTTTTATTTTGTATTTTGATTCTATTTTTAATAATATTTTAAATACTGAGACAGAGTCAAATTTTTTTAATTTTAAAATATCTAAATTCTTATAATTTTTAGGTGCTTTATTATTAAATATAATCTTAATTAAATAATTATGAATTTGTTTTTCCTTATTCATAAACTCTTTTTAAATTTAATTTTGTATTTATAATTTTTCGAATTTCGATCATATTCAATTTTTTCATTTTATTTCTAGGAATTTTATTCAATTTAAAGATATAAGTAGGAACTTGAAACAATGATAAATTTTTAAAACAAAAATTTCTAATATAATTAACATCATGTTTTTTGCTTTCAAATACCAAACAGATTCTAGGATTTATGTTTTTTTTATCTTCAATATAAGTGAGCGCACAATCTTCAACAATTTTCTTATTCATTAATGTACTTGAAATATCATCTAAATAAATAGATACACCGTTTATTTTAACAAAATTTTTTTTCCTACCTGAGAAATAAATAAATCCTTTTTTGATAAAACCAATATCACCTGTTTTAAAAAAAACTTTATTATTAATTTTTTTTAGTTTATTTTTTAAATAATAGCCAAGAAATAAATATTTTGACTTAATTTCAATCTCACCAACTTTTTCATTTTTAAAATAATTTACCCTTACCTTAACATTTTTGACAGGCCTTCCAACCGAGTCAGCATGTTTCATGTGTTTTTTAATATTCAAAACACTAACTACAGCTGCTTCAGAAAGTCCATACATTTCATATATATTTTTGGAAAAAATTCTTACTAATTTATTTTTGATATCGATAGGTAAAGATGCTGATGAAGATACTATACATATCAAACTTTTAAAATTAGATGGTTTAATTTTATTTTTTACAATCTCTATAAGTTGATTTGAAATAAAAAAAGTAAAATTACATTTATAATACCTAATTAATTTAACAAAATTATTTAAATTATAATTCTCCATAAAAATAATTTTTGACTCTTGAATAATTCCAATGGTCATCAATCTAATAGCCAAAGTATGGTGTAACGGTGTTGAAATTATAATTCTATTTTTTTTTTTATTCCAAAAGATATTATATTTGATTTTGCTCTATCAATTTTTGTATGTTCACTGATTGATATTGGTTTAGGATTATTCGATGATCCCGAGGAAAAAGTTAGTAAGAAGATTTCATTCTTTTTTTTAGTTTGTTTTTTTTTAAATTTCTGATTATTAAAATTTCTATTAATAAAGTTTTTATTTAACTTTTTATTAAATTTCTTTTTTAATTGATCAGAACAGAAAATATTATCTAAATTAAATTTTTTAATTTGTTCAATAATTATATCCAAATTTGACTCGTGATTCAGAGTAACTAAAGTTTTACCTAGTTTTGACGAAAGTAAATATAAAGCAAAATGATGGATAGAATTTTTATTAATTATAGTTATAAAATTACCTTTAAAAATGTTATTTTCAAAATCACTTATTATTTTATTCAAATAATTAAAAGAATATTTTTTTTTTTCACTAATAATAAATATTTCATGAGGATTTTTTTTGAGTGATTTTAAAAAATATTCATAAATTTTCATAAATTTATTTTAAAAGTTTTTTAGCCATAATAAAATCATCTATAGTGTCTATGTCAACAGTGTCCCAGATAGGAATTTTATAGCCTTTGTAAATTAGCTTTTTTTTTCTAAAAAAATTTTTTTGATAAATTACAAACATTCCTGCTTCACAAACCACATCATTATCTAAATTTTTTATCCTAGGATTAATTGGTTTAAGTTTATTTTTTTTACTTAAACTCAATGCCCATTTAATTGGATAATTATAATTTGAAACACTCATTATTGAATATTTACCTTTATTTAAATTATACAATTTGTATGCACTTTTCAAATGACTGACAGAAATAAATGGATTAGAGGCATATATTAACCACACTTCATCAAATTCTTTATTTAATTTTTTGAATGAATTGATTACAAAATTTATTACACTAGAAATTGGTATTTTATCACCAGAAAGATTTTTTGGTCTCATAAAATTGAAATCTAATTTATTTTTTTTAATTAATTTTGCAATTTTTTTACTGTCTGTAGAAACATGAATTGTATCAAAAAACTTAGATTTCTTTAATGTGTCTAGGGTATATTCAATTAAAGCTTTAGAACCTATTTTTTTTATATTTTTTTGTTTAATTCTTTTTGACCCGATTCTAGCAGGTACAATTGCTAATCTATTTGTAACTTTCATTTTTAATAATATTTAATCATAATTTTTAAGTTTTCTTATGTATTGAATGTTTTTTAAAAAAAAATTAAATTTTTTTTTTATAATTAATTTTATTTTCTTTTAAAATTTTTCTAATAATTTTTTCTATTTCTATATTTTTGCTCATTATTTTTTTTATGTAAATTGATTTATTTACAATAAAGATCAGATAAATAAGCCAGAAATTAATCTTTGTTTATTAACACTCATCTTAATAAGATTCTGATAAATATCATCAAAACTTTGTGCTGTTGAAATATATATTTTATAATCATTATTTTTTACTTCATTAGGATTTCTAATTTTAATATCTTTAATTTTCATGCCAATTTTTTTTGGGTCTCCGTCAAAAAGATTTATTTCTTCAAATGAGTTCATTAAATTCGTTTTTTCTAAAAAATTTAAAGCTATATCTCCAACACCATATATATTAATATTTTTTATTTTATTATTAAAATTTAAACAAACACTTTCATAGCTGTTTTCACCTATAAACTTTATAATTTCATCTCTATCATTCTTATTAAGTTTTTTAAATCTAGCTGCAATATGATCATCACAAAAAAACTTATTAATATTTGCCCCCTTAAGTTTATACATTAGATATATAATTTTCTTTAAATGATCTAATCTCAATTCATCATATTTAAAGTTTACACTTATTTGATAAGAACAATCATTAAGTTCATATTTAATACAATTTTTAACGAATTCATCTAAATTTTTTTCATCACAATTTTCATTTGTAAGAATATATTTAATAGTAACTTTATCTGGGTCGATTTTTGAATATAAAGATAGATTTTCAAATACATTAATAAATTTGTCTCTACCTCTAACAATCTTAAAAGTTTCTTTCGTTCCTGCATCAATGCTAGTAACAATTTTAATTAATCCTTTTTTAAGAAATTTTGTTATGGCTTCATGATATCTTACTGCATTTGTAAATACTCGATGATACAAATTTGGATTTGCTTGTTTATCTATTTCATCAACAATAATCTCAAACGATTTATCTAATGTTGGCTCACCACCACCCCAAACGACTTGTTTACAATTTTCAAAACTTTTTTCTTTATTTAAGTATTTAATAAATTCTATAACATTATATTTTGATCTTTTGCCGCCGTAATAAATTTCACTACAATAGTTACACCTCAAATTGCAAACAGAGTGGTGTTCAATTGACAAATGATTAATTTGGGAGTCAAATTTAGGTTTTTTTTCTGTCTCAAATAAAAAAGGACAACCATTACAACTTTCAGATTTTTTATTTTGTATTTCATTAAAAAGATTTTCTCTAGCTTCTTTTATATCTTTTGAACTAGGAGTAACGCCATCTTTTATTTTAATTAATCTTGCGTCTCCTCTCATTTTACCATTATAAAAAAATCTTTGACAGCAAGATCTAATTTCATTTGGGGCAATATATAATGATTTCTCAATATCATTGCATGTAAAGTATTTTTTCATTTGTAAAATAGTTCCTTTAAAACCTTTTTATCATAAGATGTTATTACCTTAAATTCTTTACTTATAATTTTTTTGAAAAAATTATCTATAAAAAAATGGGATGATTTAAATTTATCATAGTTATTTGATATTTTTTTTGAAAAAATATAATCACCTCTTAAACCAAATTGAAGATCATTAACTAAATTATTTTTTTTAATTTTTTGCTTAAAAAAGTTTACTTTCATTTTTACACTTCTTAAAAAATCCAAAAGATGTTTTTTCGAATAAGTATTAGTAATTGATTTTTTGTTATCAATTTTTTCATAAATAACTAATTTAAATAAATGAAATCTTCTCATATAATAAAAATTTTTTAACATAAAAACTATATCTTCATAATAACCTGATGAAAATTTTATTTTATATTTAGTTAAAAAATTTTTTTTAAAACAATAAAAATTAGAACACATTTCTAACTCAGTTCTTAAAAAAAGTTTTATAATTTTATATTTTTCAATTTTTTTTTTTGATAAATTGATCTTATATCTATTCTTTTTTTTAAAGTAATTAAAAAAAATAATTTCTCTATTTTTCTCTCTTTCGAGATAATCTAATAATTTAATAAGATTTTTATGTTTAAGTTTATCATCACTATCTAAGAATATTAAGAATTCTCCTTTAGAAAATTTAATGCCATTATTTCTTGCGACTCCTGGTCCTTTATTTTTATTTAATTTAATTAATTTATAATTTTCTCTTTTTTGGATGTGCAAAAAATATTTATTATTCAAATTTTTTGTCGATCCATCATCAACAAAAATAATTTCTAATCTTTCATCTCGTATATTGTTTAATCTTTTGATACACTTATTAAATTGATTGCCAATGTTATAAAAAGGTATAATAACTGTTAATAAATATTTATTTTTATTTGAGTTATTTTGCATTTTAAATCTAGTTATGTTTACACAAAAAATTAGAATTAACAAAAAATTAATAAGTAATAAAAGATGTTTTATTGTGGCAGAAGTTTCAGCCAACCATAATAAAAATTTCGTTGTTCTTAAAAAATTTCTTAAAGACTTGAAAAAAGCAGGTGTTGATGCTGTAAAATTACAAGCTTATCAAGCAGATACCATCACAATCAACAACAGTACAAAAGATTTTAGAATTAAAAAAAAAAATTCTTGGTCACAATATCAATATTTATATAAATTATATAAAAAAGCAGAAACTCCCATTGAATGGTTTCCTAAATTATTTTCTTATTGTAAAAAAATTAATTTAACTGTCTTTGCATCTGTCTTTGATTTATCAAATTTAAAGGTACTAGAGAAAGTTAAATGTCCAGCATATAAAATTGCATCTCCTGAGATTACTGATATACCGCTTATAAGAAAAGTTGCGAAAACGAATAAACCTATCATTTTATCAAACGGCTTAGCTAATTTGAATGACTTATCTCTAGCTATAAAAGAAATATCCAAAATTAATAAAAAGCTTATAATTTTAAAATGTACTTCATCCTATCCAGCTGAGATAAAAGAATTAAATTTAAAGACTATGGAAGACATTAAAAAAAAATTTAAATGTCTATCAGGTTTTTCAGATCATACGAAAGGTATAGAAACAAGTATACATGCAGCCTCACTTGGAGCTGTAATGTTAGAAAAACATATTAAACCATATGGTGTTAATAGTGTTGACAGCTTTTTTTCTATTTATCTTAAAGAATTAAAAGAGTTAATCAGAAGGATTAGAAATAATGAAATTTCAAACGGGAAAATTAATTACAATATCTCAAAATCTTCAAAACAAAATTTAAATGGAAGAAGGTCTCTTTATGTAATAAAAGATATAAAAAAAGGTGAAGTAATAAAAAAAGATAATATAAAATCTATAAGACCTTGTTATGGAATTCATCCAAAATATTTAGATAAATTTTTAGGAAAAAAAAGTTTAAAAACAATTAAATCTGGTAGTCGTTTAAAATGGAGTTTAATAAAAAAAAAATAGCTTTTAGATTACCTAAGGATCCAACAAAAGGCCTTGGTCATTTTATTAGATGTTTCAAAATTGCCTCTGAAATAAAAAATAGATATCAAGTTTTTTTTTTTATTAATTCAAATTTAAAATTAAGTTTAAAGAATAAAAAAAAGTTTCCTTTTCATTTTATTCTTTTAAATAATAAAAAAAGCTTTATTAAACAATTTTCAGATATAAACAAATATGAAAAATTTCATACCTTAATTATAGATGATTATGATTTTAATTTGGTAAATCAAAAAAAAATATATAATTTTGTTGATAAATTAATAATTTTAGATGATTTAATTAATAGGAAGGTTTTCTGTGATTATTACATTAATTATAAGTTCGATTGTAAAAAAGAAATAGAAAAAAATTTAAAAAAAAATAATTCTCAAGTTAAAGAAAAATTATTACTTGGTGAAAAATACTGGATACCTAGTTTTGGTTTGTTAAAGCTTCCACAAAATAAAAGAAAATTTATTTCAATTAGTTTTGGCAATAGTTTTAATTTTAAAATTATTAAATCATTTTTTAAAAAATTTCTAATTATGAATAATAAGTTGAAATTTCAAATTTTCATAGGTCTGAACTCTAAGAATTATCAGTATTTAAAAAAAATAAGTGAAATATATAAAAACATTAAAATAATTAAGAATAAATTTATAATTGATAAATACATAAACAAATCCTTAATATTTATTGGATCGAGTGGTAATTCAGTTTACGAGATGTCGTACTTAAGTATACCTTCGTTATTTATTAGTTTGTCACCAAACCAAATAAA
>MDTB01038504.1_pt1 | contig 14096 bp, 4 predicted proteins | sample 811161 | NCBI WGS metagenome assembly MDTB01 (sample SAMN05326650, study PRJNA326480) | marine metagenome | isolation source: seawater | place: Mediterranean Sea | collected 2009
ATCCAGTGTAACAAGAACATAGAAAAATGTCTCTAATTTTACTTAAAGATTTTCTTAAACTCATATCTGTTAAGGACTGTAATTCATCCGTTGATAAAAACACACGATTAGATCGTTTAAAATTTATAGAAAAACCATCGAAAGGATTATGGTTAATATATCGTTGTTTTATGCAAATATTTATGATTTTTTTTAATCGTTGCATATGCTTCATCATACCATTGTGATTACATGGTGTTTTTTCTAAAATATATTGTGAAAAATTTTGTATAAAATCGTAATTAATTTTGTCTAAACTTAAATCGTTTTCATAGTAATTTTCTTTAATAAAAGTTACCATCCTTTTTAAGGTCGTTTTGTAATTTTTTAATGAGCCAAAACTAAAGGATTTTCCAAGGAGTTTTTCCATGTTATTATTATGCTTTTTAAACACGTTAATTATTGAGTTCATTATTAAGGATTTATTTTTATAATAAATAACAATACTCTTACCTGTTAAATGCACATTTGTTTTTGATAATTCATGGTATTTTCGAAGGATACTTATTCTAATGTTTTCTAGCTGTAAATTAAGCTCCCTTTTTCTTGGTCCAATAACACGTGTGTTGTTACCATCCCATTCACTAGGAAAAACATCTATTTTAATATTGAAGACACAACGTGTGTTATTGTAACGTAAACAACAGTAAATTGGCACCATACCATTTTTTTTGGCTAGTGCCTTACGTAATTGGAAGGAAATTAATGGTTCTTTTTTCATAATCAATTTTGTTAATATAGTTTAAAATCTTTTGTTATAACAAATTGATTTTCAGCGATTTATATTTAAATACAAATAGTTTTATACTCAGGTATAAATCGACTTGAGGTAGCAAAAATTTAAAAAAAAATTAAAATATTTTTTGCGCCGTTTTTTGCGCCGTTTTAATCTTTTTGTGCAAACACATCAGATATAGACATGTGACTTTTATTTTTTAAAATAAAAAGTCAAAAAAGTTTTGAAAATTGCAGTTATCAGATTACAAACTTGAAAAAAGTCCCTGATTTTTGAAAAGTTTGTCGGGGTAGCAGGATTCGAACCTGCGACCTCGTCGTCCCAAACGACGCGCGATAACCGGACTACGCTATACCCCGAAAATACTAAGCGGAGAGAGAGGGATTCGAACCCTCGATACCGTTACCAGTATAACACCTTAGCAGGGTGCCGCTTTCAGCCACTCAGCCACCTCTCCGAAAAGAAGAATTGCAAATATATATATATAATACTAGAGTATGAAATTAAATAATTAAATTGCATAAAAAATTATATTAATATGAAAGAAGTAGTTATTGTATCATATACTAGAACTCCTATAGGAAGCTTTGGTGGTGGACTTTCCTCTGTAAGTGCGACAAAACTTGGATCTATTGCTATCAAAGGTGCTATTGAAAAAATTAATCTAGATAAAAAAATAATAGATGAAATATTTATGGGGAATGTTATTTCATCTGGTTTAGGACAAGCACCTGCTAAACAGGCTGCAATTTATGCTGGCATTAGTGATAAAACACCTTGTACCACCATAAATAAAGTCTGCTCTTCTGGTATGAAAGCTGTAATGATTGGAGCACAGTCAATTCAAAATGGTGATAATGATATAATTATTGCAGGGGGGATGGAAAATATGTCGGCAATTCCATTTTATATAAATGATATGAGAGGTGGAAAAAAATTAGGTCACACACAAATTAACGATGGATTATTAGTGGATGGACTAACAGACGTTTATGATAATGTTCACATGGGTGTATGTGCTGAAATATGTGCAGAAGAAAATAAAATTAGCCGTGAAGAACAAGATGAATTTGCTTTAAAATCATATGAGAAAAGTAATCAAGCCTGGACAAATGGATTTTTTAATAGCGAAATTACACCCGTAAAAATCTCAACAAGAAAAGGAGACATAATAATTGACACAGATGAAGAATTTATTAATATAAACGTAGAGAAATTTAAAAAGCTAAGACCTGTTTTTAAAAAAGATGGAACTATAACAGCTGGTAATGCATCAACAATTAACGATGGTGCAGCTGCCTTGATTTTAATGAGTAAAGAAAAAGCTCAAGAATTAAATTTAAAACCAATTGCGAAAATCATCTCATTTGCTGACTCATCACAAGAACCAAAATGGTTTACAACAACACCAACCAAAGCATTAGAAAAAGCAATTAATAAAGCAAATTTAAATAAAGATATAATTGATTTTTGGGAACTAAATGAAGCATTTTCAGTCGTTGGATTAGCAAATATTAAAAATTTAGGCATAAATGACAACAAGGTTAATGTAAATGGAGGTGCAGTTTCTCTTGGACATCCTTTAGGTTGTTCTGGAGCTAGAATTTTAGTAACACTTTTAAATACTTTAGAAAAAAATAATAAAGAAATTGGAGCAGCTGGAATATGTAATGGAGGAGGAGGTGCATCTGCAATGATAATAAAAAACTTATGTTAGAAGGTATTTGTGTTTTACCAATAATACCCATGCGAGTTAATAAATCAGATAAATCAGAAATGATTAATCAAGTTCTTTTTGGAGAATCCTTTAAAGTATTACAACAAGATAAAAAATGGAGTAAAATCATTCTTAATCATGATAACTATTGTGGTTGGATTGACAATAAGCAATACCAAATAATACCAAAAATTAATAATAAATTTCAAATATCAAATAAAAAATATACTAATATTAAAATCGCCAATACTCAACAGCCCTTATTATTAGGAAGTTTTATTCCAAAGAATAGAAAATTAATAAATATTATCAATATTGAAGAAAAACTTTCTTTTTGTGAAATGCTACCATTTAGAACATGGTTTTTAAAAATTGCAAAAAAATATATCAACACTCCTTATCTATGGGGAGGAAGAAGTCCTTTAGGAATTGATTGCTCTGGTTATACACAGATGGTATATCGATTTTTTAACTATAACCTTCCACGAGACGCATTTCAACAAGAAAAAGAAGGTGAAAAAATATTTAATTTCTCAAAAATAAAATTAGGCGACTTAGCATTTTTTGGTGATAAAAAAACTTCCCACGTTGGAATCATTTTAAGTCGATCTAAGATAATCCATGCATCAGGTAAAGTAAGAATTGACAACCTAAATCAAAAAGGAATATATAATTCTGAAACTAATTTATATACACATAAACTGAAGTCTATTAAAAGAATACTTTCTAATTAATAAGAATTCGTTTATAAACATGCTTATCACCAACAACTAAATCTAGTATATAATAAGATGATGGAAGTGACTCTATATTAATCACATTTTTTTCAGCACATTGCAATTTGTCTTTAAAAACAACTTGACCTTTTAAATCAATTAAAAAGACATTAGCATAATTAACATTATTAAAATCTGGTAATATAATATTTAGTATACCATTAGACGGATTTGGAAAAATAGAAATTAGTTCAAGTATATTATCATCAATCGACATAAAACCTGAAATAGTATCATCATCATCATTACAGCTTCCATCACCATCTACATCGTCATCAGATTCGTCAGGTATTCCGTCACCATCTACATCATCATCTTCACTATTAACAACACCATCACCATCTACATCATCATCTTCACTATTAATAATGCCATCATTATCTAAATCTTGAGGAGGCACTTGGAAAAATATAGTATCAGAATACCAAAGACAACCAGCTTCATCAGACATTATATAATAATAGTAACCATCTTGATTAGCATTAATAGTGATACCACTACCATAAACACTATCATCAAAATACCAGATAAAATCATATGATGAATCATTAATATTAGAATTTAATGTCAAACATGAAAGAATAATAGAAGGATCTAAATCTGCACATTTAACAACATATAAAGCAGAGGACATGCCAAAACATCCATTTTCAGTAATAAACTCTACATAATATGTCCCAGATATTTCTACATCATAATTAGATTGAGTAGCTCCTTCAATTAAAACTCCATCTAAATACCATTGAAAAGAAGTTATCGATTCATCTTCAATAAATACAGTATAACTATCTTCATTTAACATTGTTTCTATTTCTGGCGAATCAAAAACACTAATTATTTCTGAATTTTCAATAGTAGTAACAGGAACTACGCTTGAATAGATAGAATAATTGCCGTTAGAACATCCAGAATTAAAGGTGTGATTACCCTCATCTAAATTTATAGTGTAAGTGCCAAGTAAATCATCATCAGAAATTTGAATATCTAACGGAATACCAACTGCATCTTCAAGCCCATCAAGAATATCCCATGCTTCAGTATCCCATATTTCAACATTATATGGAGGATTTACTAAATTTAGATTAATATTAGACCATGAAGCAGAAGTTCCAGTAATATATTCACCAGATCCTATACCACCAGTCTGATAAATTAAATTATTATTTCCGTCGTAAATTTTTAAAAACAAATCGGGATCAGACCAACATCCAGAACCAATAAGCCATAAATCCCAACAAAACTCCTCAAAATCACCACCATAACAATCAACAGAAACATCCGATATATTAAAATCAGTAAGAATAGTTTCAGTAGTAGTTAAATTTGTTACTAATGAAACTTCATAATCTCCATCATTACTATACAATTGGGTGCTTGGATATTGCTCATTACTTGTATTTCCATTACCAAAATCCCATAAATACTCTACATCATAATCTTCACTTTCAACTAGGGCTTCAAATTGAACTTCTAAATCTTCGCATCCATTATTAGGGGAAAATATAAAACTGTTATTGCCACCAGATCCGGGATTTACAGTTAAAAATAAATTAAATTCAGTTGGATAAGCAATTTCAAAACCGACAGCTTCAACTGTAACATTTGCTACAACATAAACTGTTATAATATAATCCCCAGGTGAAAACGGAACACCACTTACATAAGCACAACCAAATTCATTTTCAGAGGGATAAAACACCATTGAAGGATTTGATAATTCAGCAGAGAGACCAATAGGAAAACCAACAATTTGACTAACAGCTAATTCAGTCAAAACAACATCAAAACCTTCCGCTTCAAATTGAGTAGGCATCCAAAAAGTTAAATCAGTGGAATAAAATTCTCCAGCGGTTGCATTTGGGAGTTGCATTGGACAAATATTTGGAAAGGCAGGGGAAATAGTACAACTTTCATCATAAGAGCACTGAGAAAAACTATAAAATGAAATTAAAAAAGTAAAAAAAATAATAAAACGTTTCATAGAACTAATCTTTAATAACAATAATTGGAATTACATGATGTAAATCATCAGTATTGACACGAAAATAATATATTCCAGTTGGTATATTATCAACAATTAATGATTTTTTTTCAAATAGTCTTTTAGGCTTGGTCCATAGTTGATTACCAAAACCATCAAACAATTCAAAATAAACAGGTTCTAAATAATCATTATTAATATTTAAAACCACACGACCAGTTGATGGGTTAGGCATACACGAAATAACTAAATTATGAGTGTCTTCAAGATTATTTTCAAATACAATAAAATTTATAAAAGCAGAATTCGAGACACATATATTGTTATTGTAATTATATGAAGCCGTCACACCATAAACACCTGATGAGGAAGGGATTATTTGAAAAGAATTAGAATCTATATTTAACACATTCCCATCTAATGTCCATTCGTAGTTATCATAACCAGATTGTGTTGTTAACCACCCACCGGAATCCCACAAATCAATAACAAATTCTGGTGACTCTAATATAGGAAAGGAAACCGATTGAGTATAATTTAATTCATCTGTAACTTCAACAAAATATTCTCCTATATCAAGATTTAAAGTATTTTCAATATTCTCTTGTAGAACAATTTCTTCAACTATATCACCATCATTATCATACAATGTAAACTGATATGGGGGAACTCCACCTGCTACAGTCCATGAAAAATCTCCATTTAAATCATCATAACATTCAGCATTATTAATACTAAAATCAATTTCAATTGCAGGAATACAACTTGAACAATCATTAATAGTTGCATTTGGATTATAATTAGCTGCATTAGAGTCCATACAACCATAAACAAGTAAATTAGTACATGAACCATCATCAAATGTTGGTTGTGGATTAGGAATTAATAACTCTGTACAACCATAACTATATTCAAAATCACAACCATTTTCATTTAATGTATTATTAATCAAAGAAAAATTAAAATCATTTTGATCATTATATTCTATCACTTCATAATACTCAATATAGCAAGGATCCATGCAACCATAAATATATTGGCAAGGATTGACTGAATTAATATTACCTGGGGGTAAAGAATTGACGTTAGTATTATTACCAGACAAATTAAAAACTTCAATTATATCCATATTATCAATTCCAAATAAACTAGAACCATTGGCATCAAAATTAACATCAGTTAATTGCCAAACAGTGATATCATCTTCTACCCAAGCGTCAGACTCACCATCATCATTATAATCATTAAAATTTTCAGCTAAATTATCAGTACAACCATATATATAAGGGTAACAAGTATCCTCATAACCTAAAGTGTCATCATCAGATGATAATATAGGAATAGGAGAATAAGAGCCCAAATCATTTGATATAAATACCAACTCTTTAATAGTTGCCTCAGAGTTATAATTAAAAGAATTTGGATCTAAACAGCCTAAATACTGACAACAATCATACAAATTATCAGGAATTGGAATAAAAATCTGATTATCATAAAAATCATCATAACAATAATTTCTTGCAATAAATGCATCAGAACAATCAGATTCTGGCTCAGGGTATAAACAACCCTGTGGTTCGCCTGCGATTTGTGGCATTCCAAAATTACATGCTGACTCATCAGTACAAGGAGGAATATAATTCATAGCATCAGTATCATCACAAACATAGTATTCACATGAACCATCATTAATATTCGCATTTGAATCATAATTATAAGCAATTATACCATCTCCATCTTCAGTATCACCACCATCTGTACATCCAAGATAAATACATGGAGTAAAACTATCAATGTCTATTTGATTAGAGTATTGAAAAATATAATTAAAGCTATCTCCATCTATATCATTATCTATATTATTTAAGATACCATCTCCATCAATATCATTAGGAGAAACAAAGCTTATTACATTGGCCCAATCTGGTAAATCAGGATTAAAAACTTCATATGTTCCATCAAGATTAAAAAGAAGATTGTAATTAATTGTTCCAGGTGGTGAGAAATTCTCTTCTTCAGGAAGATTTTGGTAAAAATCACCATCTATATCATGAAAATTATCAGCATTAACATCATCGCAACCATAATATAAACAGCAATTTTCTGAATTCTCAAAAGAGAATTCATATTGATTAAATATAATTGAGAAAATGGATGTTCCAGGTTCTTCATTAAAATCAATTGAAAAACCAAAAGTTTGAGCATCAGAAAGGATATCTTCTCCATTACAATTATAGCCATAATTCATCGCACTTGGATCTTGACAAGCAGGAAAATAATAACAATAGTCAACGCCTACTAAAATATTTGCATTTGGATTATAGTTTGCAGCTTCAACATTTGGAAAAGGACTTTGGTAATAAAGTAATTCTCCAGAATCTGAAGTATATAAAAACCTATCATCACATTCATAATCATCTAATTGACCATTAGCCGCAAAATTAATTCCATCAAAAGCAGAACCATCAAAACAAGAACCATCATCTGTACAACCAGGATTTGCATAAAAGCAACAATCAAGTAATCCATCAGACTCAATTTCTAAAGTATAATTATTTAAAAAATCATCTAAACAAAAAGTACCATCATTCCCACTATAAAAATTATCAGCATTAGGGTCACTACAATACAAACAAGTACCATCATTATCTGTTGCATTTGAATTATAATTAGCTGCAATTGAATTTGTACAGCCCAAAATAACATAATCACATGTATTGTCATCCTCTGTTGCATTTGAGTTATAATTAGCTGCAGATTCCTCTGTACATCCTAAAATTTCTAATTCATCACAAACGTCATCACCATCTAAATCATTAAAACAATTATTATCACAATCATATATTAAATCTTCGGAATACTCACATAATGAATCATCAAATTCAAAACATGAATCACAATAATTACATGCGGTTGGATCCGAACACCCCTCGCTTAAAAAACTTAAAACAGATACAGCTGAAAGCCCATTACAGGAATATATGTTATCACCAAGGAGCATTTGAACATTAGATGCTAAAATAGATTGTTCTGTTTCAATGTCATATACATACCAAATATATTCATCACCTATTTGAAAACCATTATTGGCTCCTCCTTCTGATCCCCATGCTGCTATATTTTCAGCAACACCACTCCATGTCATTAATCCTCCAAGAGCTAATTCTGAACCATTATTATAAAAAACTCCAATTAAATCTCCGTTGGTTATAGGTTCACCATTAATATTAATAGCACTATTAACCGGAATAGCGATAGAATGGTTACAATCTGTAGCAGAAGGTTCATTAAAATTATTCCAATTTTGAGATGAACCTAAAAAGGTAAAAAAAACACAAACAAATAACACTAACTCTCTAAACATATTTTTTATTCTGTTATATTAAATACTATTTTTTTAGATTCAAAATCACTTCTAACTTCTAGGTAATACATTCCTTGAACATTATTTTTTAAAGAAAATGGCAGATTGTATGAACCTATACTCAACAGCCCACAATCATATGAATAAACTTTTTTACCAATTGAATTGAAAATATCAATAACAACATCAGTCTCATTATTTATTAACATTTCGATATTAAAGGCCCCAGTATTAGGATTCGGGTAACATTTAATACTTTTAAAGACATTGCTTTGTTTATTGGTAACAGAAGCATTAGAAACAATACTAATCCCATTTATAATATAATTATCATCACCCTCTTGCCATGTGAAATTTAAATCATACAAGTTATTTGTAGACTCATCCCATAATTCAAAAAATAATTTTTCACCACTAAACATACCATCCTTTTCCATAGACAAATCATCATTACCCCAAACTACTAAAACATTATTTGAGTTTTCTAAAATTGCCACACCAAAAATATTGCCCTCTAAATCTAATACTGCAATTTCATCTCCATCTTGAATTTCAAAATCATTCCAAACATCCAATGGTATACCAATAGTCATATTGTTATTAGTTTTCTGAAAATCAGTATAATACGATGGCTGATCTAAACTTAATCTACCAGAGTAATTTGGACTAACTAATTCACCAATATTAAAAATACCATCACTATTTGATGGAAAGTTAAATAATTGATCTTCAAAAACTTTTAAAACATAACCTTCTCCAGGAAATAGTTGATCTACAGTATTTATGTTTAATTCTGGCCAATATACATTCCCTGAATCGTCTTTAAATAGTTTAATATTACCTAAAAGATCTAACAAGGCACTTTCTAATGGCATTGAAAGATACCTTGGATAAGAAATATAATTCCAACCAGCTAAGTTAAACTCAATATCTTCTGGTTGGATAAAATCTCCGTAAACAGTCAATTCATTAGGATATAAAGTTTTTATTCCAAAAGCATCGTGATTATTTAAATTAACTAATGTATTAATTTCTAAATCTGGCCAATAAACTAAACCATTTGCATCTTTAATAATAACAAGTTCCTCTAAAATAGGTTCAAACATTGACTGTACATTTTCATTAGAATTAATATAAGTAGAAATAATATCCCAGTCAGTATAAGGATTTTCATTAAGCGGAATTGACTGATATGTAGCAAAAATTGAAGCTAAAATACCACTTTCTCCACCTGCAATAAAATTTCTCTCATCAGAATATGAATCATCATAAACCACAAAACCATAAGCTTGTGTCTCTGTTTCATTGTTCCAAACTCTCCACTTAAATTGCTCTAATTCATCAAAACCATTATTGGAACCATCGTTTCCATAAGCAATAACTTGCGTATTTTCATCAATCCACATAGCATATCCTCCACAAGTCTGAGTACCATCTTCATTATCAAAAAATACACCGACATAATCACCAGGTGTTAAAGTTACTTGATCAAGCAACATAACAGCATCTGCTGGAATGTCAATAGTATGTAATAAATTTGTTTCAGTTACATCCCATCCTTCAGGAGATAGATAATCTACAGTCAATTCCTGCTCAACAACACACCCATTACCATCTGTTACAGTAACAAAATACTCTCCACCACATAAAGAAGTAATCTCAGAATCTATTGCTCCGTTAGACCACAAATACTCATATGGCTCTGTACCCCCTGTTACAAAAACACTAGCAGAACCTGAAGAGCAATTAGAATACTCTCCCGAAGTAGTTTCAGAAGTAATTAATAGTGATTCTGGCTCTTCCAATGTAAAATTTAAACTTATTTCACAACCATTAAAATCAGTTACAATAAGTACATATGTACCAGACGTCAAATTATATAAATCTTGAGATACTAAACCGTTTGACCAGTTGTATGTATACGGAAATGTTCCACCTTCAACTGTAACATCAATAAAACCGTCGTTTGCACCATTACAACTTATTTCATAATCAGAGCCATAATTAGAAGATATTCCAGTAACTGTAAATTCAGAGGGTTCAGAGATCTCTACTGATTCTGTATTTTCACATCCATTTTCATCAGTTACTAATACTGTATAAATTCCAGCACCGATATTTTCTATATTTCCCTGCTCAGTTGCTGTTAATGGAGTTCCATCTTGGTCTAGCCATAAATATGTATAATTTTCAATACCACCTGAGACATTTATATCGGCAGAACCAAGATTCCCATAACATTCTGGGTTTTCAACACTTACAGTTACATTTATCTCTGTCGGTTCATTAATTATAAACTCGGAATCAATTGAACAACCATTACTATCAATTGTGGTTAAATAATAAGTTCCAGATCCAAGATTTGAAATATTTTCACTGCTAGTTCCTGACCAGATGTAAGTATAATCTCCAGCACCTCCATTTGTAGACACATTAATAAAACCATCAGAACCACCAAAACAAGAAATCGCGTATCCGTTGTAATTTGAAATCGTTGACAATGATTCTAATTGTGAGGGTTCCTCAATTTCAACATCGATCGAGGCTGAACAACCATTTTCATCAGTTACTACTAAGTCATAAAATCCAGCTGTTATACCGGTTAAGTTTTGAGTAATCTCACCGTTAGACCATAGATATGAATATATTCCAGCACCACCCTCTACAGTCACATCGATAAAGCCATCGGATTCTCCGTAACATGACACACCATATCCGGAATACTGTGTAGATAAATCATAAGCAAGTAATAATTCATTTGGTTCTGTAATTTCAACAGCGATAGATGCTGTACATTCATTTTCATCAATTACTAGCAGATCATAAGATCCAGCTATCACGTCACTTATATTTTGTGTAGTTTCACCATTAGACCATTGATATGTATATATTCCAGCACCTCCTTCTACGATTACATCAATAGAACCATCATTAGCACCATTACATGAAACATTAATTGCATTAAAGGATGCATTTAAAAGATCTGGTTCATTGATGGTAAATTCAATAATCTCTTGACACCCATTGTAATCAGTCACAGTTATAAAATAATTTCCAACAGTTAAATTTTCTAAATCACCTTCAATTATATAAGAAGCATCTCCAAAAGCAATACCTCCATTTATATCTAAAGTAACAAAACCATCACTACCACCATTACATGTAACATCTGAAACAGAAAGAGAAACAGAAAGAGGAGAACCTGTATATGAAATTATTTCTGAGATACCTTCAAATTCGAAAGAACCTGCAGAAGGTTGACTTTCGGAATATTCAACATTCATAGGATATGAACAATCTTCACCAGCAGGCCAAATCTGCCAAAAAAATGGCTCATTAGAATCAAAACCATCTTTTTCTAAAGTAGTTTCATCATCTCCACAAATAGTAAGTGAAAAATTACTTCCTATATACTCTATTCCTTGAGAAAACACATAGTTACCATTATCATCCAAATAAAATACACCAACGTAATCGCCTGAATTTAATCCATCTAAAGAAAATCCTACTACATGATTATTAAAGGCACAACCACTATTATTTCCCCAAGGAGTATCAAAATCTAATTGATTTCCATCACAATCAAATCCTTCAATAGGATAATTACAAGAACCATCATCTGTATTAACTGATTCATCATAATTACATGCTGAATTATCTAAACAACCAAATAATACTGGTTCACAAGAACCATCATCTTCAGTTGCAGATGGAATATAATTAAAAGCCTCCAAATCTGTACAACCGAAAACCTCAATTTCATCACATACACCATCTACATCAGAATCATTTAAACATACGCCTGAACAATCAACAAAATCAAAACCAAATAAATCTATTGGATACAAACATGAGAAATTTTCATTATTAGCGTCTATATTATAATTACATGCCTCAAAATCAGTACATCCTGAAACAATACAAGTTCCATCATCAATTGTAGCAGATGAATTATAATTATCTGCTTCAGGATTAGTACAGCCAGCACAGGATTCGTATTCACAATCGACAAATTCATTAAAAATACCATTTGGATCAAAATTACATGCAGTTGCATTCAAACAACCAGTAAAAATACAAACACTATCTTCTGTTGCTTCTGGATTATAATTAAGTGCATTAGAATTTGTACAACCTCCTAATTCTAATTGATCACATACACCATCATTATCAATATCTGAAATACAACTACCATCACAATTATAGAAGTCATCTGGATATGTACATGAACCATCATCAGTATTTACTGAGTCATCATAATTACACGCATTTAAATCTAAGCAACCATAAGTAAATGGGAGACAAGATCCATCATCAGTGTTTGCTGAAGAATCATAATTAAAGGCTGTAAAATCAGTACATCCTAAAACTATTGAAATACATGTACCATTATCAAAACATGCATTTTCATTATAATTAAATGCAGTAGAATCAATACAACCTTCAACATAACAACAATTACCTTCATCCGTATTAGCACTTGAGTCATAATTAAGAGCTAACAAATCAGTACATCCTAGAACTACTGCAATACATGAACCATCATCTTCAGTAGCTAATTCATTGTAATTAAAAGCTGTGTTATCTGTACAACCAAGAGTTTCCAATTCATCACAAATAAGATCTCCATCATTGTCATTTAAACATGAACCAGAACAATCATAAAACTGTTCGGGATATGTACATGATCCATCAGTTGTATTGGCATCTAAATTATAATTACATGCTAAATCATCTATGCAACCTAAAACAACTGAAATACATGATCCATCATCTGTATTAGCAGTTGAATCATAATTAAATGCTGTGAAATCTGTACATCCTAAAATAGTAGCAATACATGAATTATTATCTAAACAAGCATTAGGGTTGTAATTAATCGAATTTTCATTTGTACAACCTGCGATGTAACAACATGAATTATTATCGGTGTTTGCTGAAGAATCATAGTTAAATGCAGTATCGTCTGTACATCCTAAAATTACTGAAATACATGAACCATCGTCTGTATTTGCTGAAGAATCATAGTTAAATGCAGTATCATCTGTACATCCTAAAATTACTAAAATACATGAACCGTCATCAAAGCATGCATTTTCATTATAATTAAATGAATTTATATCAGTACATCCGGATATATTAAAAGAATTATTAGGACATATATCCTCGTTATTATCTACAAACATCCCACCAGACACAGAGGGGTCATTACATGATGTTATCGAAAAACCTGCACCCAATCCATCTTCATCTACATCACTAAACCAAACAGTTTGTAGAATACAACTATTATCATCAATAGTAGCAGAATTATCATAATTACATGCTGTTTCGTCTAGACATCCTAAACAACTTACAAAATCACAATTACCATCATCTAAATTAGCATCTATATTATAATTACATGCAGTTTCATCTATACATCCTAAAATATCTCCATTAAATATACCCACTAATAATTGCCCAAATCCATTTGGTGTAAA
>MDTB01217537.1_pt1 | contig 14096 bp, 10 predicted proteins | sample 811161 | NCBI WGS metagenome assembly MDTB01 (sample SAMN05326650, study PRJNA326480) | marine metagenome | isolation source: seawater | place: Mediterranean Sea | collected 2009
ATCCACAAAAAATATTTCTGAATATGCTAATTGCCAGAGTAAAAAGTTACTTAATCTTCTCGTTCCTCCAGTTCTGATTAATATATCAGGATCTGGTATATTTTTAGTATATAAATTTTTTTCAAAGTTTTTGTAGTTTATTTGATATTTTTTTTTAATTAATTTTTTAAATGCATTAATAATTTCTTCTTTTGACCCATAATTTAAAGCAAGATTTAATATTATTTTTGAATTTTTGTAGGTTTTTTTTTCAATTAAATTCATCGTTTTAACTATATCTTTTGGTAATCCGTTTTTGTTTCCAATTACATTTATCTTTATTCCTTGTTTGATAATTCTTTTTAAATTTCTTTTTAATGATTTTCTTATTAAATTAAAAAGAAAATTAATTTCATTTTTTGGCCTTCTCCAGTTTTCTGTTGAGAAAGTATATAATGTTAAAAAAGGGATTCTTTTTTCTATTGAAACTTTAATTATTGACTCAATTGTTTCTAAACCCTTTGAATGTCCATAATTTCTAGTTTTTCCTTTTTTTAAACCCCATCGCCCATTACCGTCCATTATTATAGCGACATGATTTAAAATATTCATATTGTCATTATTTCTTTTTCTTTTGCAGCAAGTTTATTTTCTAATTCTAATATTTGTTTATTGGTTAAATCTTGTATTTTTTTTTCTGTATTTTTGCTCTCATCTTCTCCTATAGTTTTATCTTTGAGGTCTTTTTTTAACTTATCATTTCCTTCCCTTCTAATATTTCTAATTGAAATTTTTGCTTTCTCTGCTAAACCTCCCATTATTTTTTTTAGCTCATTTCTTCTTTCTTCATTTAAACTTGGTATTGGTATTCTCATAATCTGCCCATCAATTTGTGGGTTTATTCCTAAATTAGATTTTTGAATAGCTGAGTCAATTAATGTAACATTATTTTGATCCCAAACTTGAAGTGAAATAAGTCTTGGTTCGGGTACAGAAATCGTAGCTAGTTGATTTACTGACATCATTTGCCCATAAACATCTACTTTAATTATATCAAGCATTGAGGCATTAGCCCTACCTGTTCTTAGTGAGCCAAGTTCTTGGTTAAAAACTTCAAAAGCCTTTTTCATTTTTTGACTACAGTTATTTATTATTTCATCAACTGCCATTTAAATTCCTTCACCTACTTTAAATCTTACAAATTTTTTTATTTTTAATTTTTCATTTCCAGCAGCTTCTTTTAATACATCTTTTACTTTTTTCTTTGGTTCCATAATCCATTCCTGATTTAATAGAGTATTATCAGAAATAAATTTATTTAATTTACCTATAGAAATCTTTTCAACTATTTTTTCGTCTTTTCCAGATGCTTTTAACTCCTCCGTAATAATTTCTTTTTCTTTTTTAAGTAAATTTTCATCTAGACCGTCTTTATCTATAGACATGGGTGATGTTGCTGCAATATGCATACATAGATGTTTGCCAAATTCCACTATTTTTTGATCTTTTTTAGAATTCTCAAGGCTAAGCAGGACTCCAATTTTACCTAAATTTTTTTTAATAGCAGAATGAACATAAGAAAAGTTTATTGTATTTTCTGAGGATACAAATTCCGACCTACGGATAGTAATTTTTTCCCCAATTTTTGAAATTAAGGTAACCAGATTCTCTTTTACTGTGTTGTTATTTTTCATTTTTGAATTAAGGGTATCTTCCATTTTTCCAGATTTCAATAATGTAAGATGTGATATTTCTTGAACAAAACTAATAAATTCAGCATTTTTTGCCACAAAATCTGTTTCGCTGTTAACTTCAATTATTGAAAAATTATTTTCTTTTTCTGAGATACTAATTAAGCCATCACTAGCAACTCTTTCCATTTTTTTACTAGCTTTTGCTTTTCCTTTTTTTCTTAAATATTCAATAGACTTTTCAATATCACCATTATTTTCATCTATAGCATTTTTACAATCTTTAAAACCTACTCCTGTAAGTTCTCTTAACTTCTTGACTTTTTCTAATATGCTATCTTGCGTCATATTTAAATTATTATTTAGATTTTTTAGAAGCTTTAGAAGCTAATGACTTTACTTTAGATACTATGGAGCCAGATATTTTTTTTACTACTTTAACCGTCTTTTCCTTTGTTGGTTGCTTTTTTTTAATTTCTTTTTTTTCTTTTTCTTTAGATATATTAATTTTTTTTTCATCTTTTATATCTTCTTCACTAATTTGTGGTGCATTTTCTTGTGCGTCTATTACTGTTTGTTTTATTAAGTCACAATATAAATTAATTGCTCTTCTTGCATCATCGTTACCTGGGATCGGGTAGTTAATTCCAATTGGGTCTGAATTTGTATCAACTACAGCTACTATAGGAATATTTAATTTTAGTGCCTCTTTTACTGCAAGTTCTTCAATGTTAGTGTCGATTATAAAAATCATCTCAGGTACTTTAACCATTTCAGAAATTCCACCCAGTGATCTTTCTAACTTATCTCTTTGAATACCCATTTTTAATACTTCTTTTTTGGTAAATCCTGTATTTTCGTTTTGCAAATCAACATTAAGCTTTTTATATCTTTTAATTGAATTAGATATTGTTTTCCAATTTGTAAGCATACCACCAAGCCATCTGTAATTTACATAAAATTGGGAAGTGTCTTTTGCTAATGCTGCTATAGATCCTGAAGCTTGTTTTTTTGTTGATACGAACAAAATTTTGCCACCTGATGAAATACACTTATGAATTTGTTCTAGCGCTACATTGATCATCTCAAGTGTTTGAACTAGATCGATAATATGAATAGAATTTTTAGCACCAAAAATATACTTGCTCATTTTTGGATTCCACCTAAATGTTTTATGACCTAAATGGACACCAGCTTCTAATAAATTTTTTATCGTAACACTTGGTAATTTCATAATTTCCCGGTTATTCCACCACAATTTTTTTCCATTTAAGGACCGGAGGTTTCACAACCAAAAATTGTGTGCGTATTTTTTAGAATGTTCTACATTTAAAAGAAATAAAGTTCAATGAGTTTTAAAGGCTTATTTTCTTGATATATTGCTCTTTATTAAGGTTTTTTAAAGTTTCATAGTCAAACTTCCTTTTATCCTTAAGTTCAAACATATAATTTTTATTTTCGTTCATTATAGAAATTTTAATCTTTGACTCTCCTTTTTCTTTAATTACTTCATAAAGCTTACTCAAATCATCATAGTTACTCATATGTATTTCAACGTTTTTATAGCTAGTTTTAATTATTGTGTCTAAGCTTAGTATTTTTCTTACATTTATTCTTTTAAAACGATTATCGTTATTATTTTTATCTTTAATTACTGTTAGTAAAAAAGATTTTCCTTCTATCAATTTATCTCTGTTAGATTCTAAAAGTTCAGAAAATATAAATAGATCATAAACTTTACTTAAATCGCTGAGTTTTAAAATAGCAAAAGGATTCCCTTTTGAAGATTTTTTTTCTTTAATGGACATAACTGTCCCAGCTATAAATGATTCAGATTCATTCCCATTTTCAAAATCTTTAAATTGTTTCACATTATATTGTTTTAAGATAGGTTCAAAATCTATTAAAGGATGATTTGATATATAAAAACCAACTGACTCAAATTCATTTGCTAATGTCTCTTCATTAGGCCAATCAGACTCGTTTTTGTCATGTAATAAGTAAGATATTTTATTGGTATCATCGGAAAATAAACTAGATTGATTTAATATTTTATTTTCGTAAGTAGTTTTAGAACTTTGAATAATGTTGGGAATATTCTTATACAAAATTTTTCTATTCTTAAATATTGAGTCGAATGCTCCAGCCTTAACTAATCCCTCTAGTTGTAATTTATTTATATTTTTAGGATTTGTTCTATTGATAAAATCACTAATTGATTTGAATTGTCCATTTTTTTCTCTTTCAATGACAACTTGAGATATAGCTTCAAACCCTACGCTCTTTATTGCTCCCAGAGCATAAAATAAAGTATCATTTTTAGGCACAAACTCGGCATAACATTGATTAATACATGGCCTTTGAACTTTTATTTTTAATCTTTTAAGCTCCTCAAAGAATTCACTTAATTTATCTGTATTTGATAATTCATTAGTCATTGAAGCTGCAATAAATTCTTTTGGATAATAATATTTAAGAAAAGCTGTTTGATAAGCGATGATAGCATAAGCTGCAGCATGACTTTTATTAAACCCATATTCAGCAAATGGTAAAATTTTTGTAAATATAAAATTTGCTGTTTCTTTTGTTATTTTATTATTAACTGCACCATTTACAAATTTCTCTTTTTGTTTTTCAAGTTCAGCTCTTTTCTTTTTACCCATAGCTTTTCTTAAGATGTCCGCTTCACCAGCAGTAAACCCTGATAACTCTTGTGCTATTTGCATTACTTGTTCTTGGTAAATAATAACTCCATAAGTGGGTTCTAAAATTTTTTTTAATTTAGGGTGTAAATAATCTGGCTCTTTTTCTCCATGTTTACATTGGTTATAAATAGGAATATTTTGCATTGGTCCAGGTCTGTATAATGCTACTAAGGCAATAATATCTTCAAATTTATTGGGCCTCATGTTTACCAAAGCATCTCTCATTCCAGCACTTTCTAATTGGAACAGACCAACAGTATGACCTTTACTTAACATTTTAAATATTTCAGGATCATCTAATTTAATTTTTTGTATATCAATAGAAACGTTCCTTTCTTTTAATAAAGATATAGTTTTGCTTATGACTGTTAAAGTTTTAAGGCCAAGTAAATCAAATTTTACCAGGCCGGCATTTTCTGAGGTATACATATCAAATTGAGTTGAGGGTAAAAGAGAGTTAGATGATGAATCTTTATACAACGGGACAAATTCAGCTAAATTTTCTTCTGGAATAACTACTCCAGCTGCATGGGTTGCCATGTTTCTATTTAACCCTTCTAATTTTTTTGAAATTTCAACTAATTTTTTTACCCTAGGATCTTTATTTTCCTCTTTTTTTATTCTTGGTTCTTGAGCGATTGCTTGCTCAAGAGAAAGAGGTCTAGATGGATCGAAAGGTATCATTTTACACAGAGTATCTACATATCCATAAGGTAATCCTAATACTCTTCCAATATCTCTGAAAGCCATTCTAGCTTTTAATTTACCAAAAGTAATAATATGAGCAACTCCTTTGCCATACTTTTGTTTTAAATAATAAAAAACTTTATCTCTTTTTTCTTCACAAAAATCTATGTCAAAATCTGGCATCGAGATTCTATCTGGATTTAAAAATCTTTCAAAAATTAAATCAAACTTAATAGGATCAACATCTGTAATTGATAAAACCCAAGCTACTAATGATCCTGCGCCAGATCCTCTTCCTGGACCAACAGGTATATTATTATCTTTTGCCCATTTAATATAATCGGATACAATTAGAAAATAACTTGAATATTTCATCTTAAAAATAATATTCATTTCATGATCAAGTCTTTTTTGATAAATGTTTTTAAAATCTTCAATTTTATCTTTTTTAAGATTAGGAAAAACATACTCTTTTAATTTTTCTTTTAGTCCATTGATAGAGTTTTTTTTTAACAGGTCATCTACATTTTCTGAACTTGCTGTTTGAATAGTAGGTAAAACAGGTAAAGAATTTTTAGGTCTATAAGATATTCTGTAAGGAAAATTTTTATTGTTTTCTAGAGCTTGAGGTAAATCTTTAAACAGGTCAAACATTTCTTCAGGTGACTTAAGATAATGAGAATTATTATATTTTCTTCTATCTTTTACATTAACATATGTTTTTTCTCCTACACAAAGATAAGCGTCATGTGCTTCGTGCATATCTTTGTCAAGATAAAAAACCTCTTGGGAAGCAATTAGAGGTAAGGACATTTTGTTGGATATATTTAATAAGAACTTTTCAAATAGATCTTCTCCTTCGTCTTTATGTCTTTGAATTTCAATATAAAAATTATCTAAAAAAACTTTTTTTAATCTTTTTAGAATAATATTTATATCATCAGTAAGATTTTTAAAAAAAAGTTTTCCTATTAAGCCTTCGAAAGACCCTGACAACAGAATTAGTCCTTTAAAATTATCTTCAATATCTTCAATTTTACAATGTGGTTCTTCGTTATCTTTTATTTCTAAAAATGATTTTGAGGATAGTTTTATTAGATTCTTATAACCTTCTAGATTTTTTGCGTATAAAGGTATTTTACCAATTATTCCTTTATAATTTATATTTATTTGTGTGCCTATAATTGGTTGAGTTTTTGATTTAGCTATTGCCTCAGAAAATTCCAGAGCTCCACATAAGTTATTTGTATCACATAAAGCTATAGCTTTTACTTTATTATCTTTACAATACTTTGCAAGATCTGCAGTTTTTAAAGCTCCTTCGCAGATCGAGTATTGGGTATGTATTTTTAAATGTGTAAACTCTTTGGTATTAACTTCATTCATTTTTTCTTAGTTATATTACCATCTAAAATATTTAACTTATAGTCTGCTTTATTAGATAAATCTCTATTATGAGTTGCATAAAGTATTGTTCTTTTTTTTGATTTAATTTTTAAAAAAAGTTCAAATATCTCATTTGAAGTTTTTCTATCTAGGCTTCCAGTGGGTTCATCTGCTAAAATTATATCAGGCTCAGTTATTAAAGCTCTTGCTACTGCAACTCTTTGTTGTTCTCCTCCTGATAATTCAGATGGAAAATGATTGAGTCTATTTGATAGACCTACAGAAAATAATAAACTGTTTGCTTTTTTTGTTGAATCGGCCCAACTAAATCCGTTATTAATTAAAGGTATTGTGACATTTTCAAGCGCTGTAAAGTCATTAAGTAAATTATTTTGCTGATAAATTATAGATATACCTTTTTTTCTTACTATATCCTTTTCATTATCAGTTGATTTTGAAAAACTTTTTCCTTTAAAAAAAATTTCACCATTTGTTGGTTGGTCTAATAAAGCTATTATATGTAACAAAGTAGATTTTCCTGAGCCTGAAGGACCAGTTAAAGCAATTAAGTCTCCTTTATTAATTGTCAAATTAATATTTTTTAAAACTTTAATTTTTTTATTAATCGTAGAAAAACTTTTAGATATTTTTGTTAATCTTATAATTTCATTAATCATATTTAAGTGCCTTTATAGGATCTAATCTTGCAGCAGACATAGATGGAAATATTGTTGCTAAAAAAGTTATAAACAGTGAAAAAATAAAAATTATTGATATATAAAAAATATTAAGTTCAGATGGCATTTGGCTTAAAAAATATATTTCCTCTGGGAATAATCTAATTTTAAAAATACTAGTAATTAAAATTCTTATTTCTTCTATATAATAAGAGAAAAGCACTCCTATTATTGTACCTGTGGATGTGGCTAAAAATCCTATTGTAAAGCCAATTGTAAAAAAAATTTTAGTTATAGATCTTTTGCTTACTCCAAGGGTTCTGAGAATAGCTATTTCTCTTGTTTTATTTTTTACAAGAATAGTTAACCCTGAAATTATATTAAACGCAGCTACAATTATTATTAAAGTTAGAATAATAAACATTACATTTCTTTCAACTTTTAAAGCGCCAAAAAAAGATTTATTAAGATCGGCCCAAGTGTAAACATAATGATCAGAAAAAATATTTTGGATTTCTTTTTTGATATTTTGTGCTTTATCCGGTTTATTTAAAAAAATTTCAAAATCTATATCTGTGTCTGCTAGTTCAAATAACGAAAATACATTCTCAATAGGCATAAAAATAACATTATGATCAAATTCAGCTAAACCTGTGCTAAAAACTGATGAAATTTTAAATTTTTCCTGTAACGGTAAGTTTCCAAAAGGTGTTTGCAAACTTGATGTGGACATTAAAGTAATTTCATCTCCAACAATTAAATCTAATGAAATCGCCAATTCTTTTCCTATAGATACTGTATCTTTTTTAAATTTATCCAAAGATCCATCTATAATTCCGTTTTTTAATAAATCCACTTTATCAATATCATTTTTTAGATAAGAACGGACAAGTACCCCAGTAGTATTATTTCTATTAATTAAAATTCCTTGGCCATTAAATGTAGAGGCAGTTCTCTTAACCTGTTCTTTTGTTGATGGATTAACATTTTCAATGTCTTCAGTATTTATTTTTTTATCATAAGGTTTAATTATTATATGAGGATTGAAACCTAGAATTTTATTAATTAATTCAGTACGAAATCCATTCATCACAGACATGACAATAATCAAAATTGCAACTCCTAATGCTATTCCTGTAAATGAAAAGATTGAAATAACTTTCAAAAAACCCTCCCGTTTTTTGGGCCTCAAATATCTAAAAGCTATTGTTCTTTCGGTTTTTGATATCAATTTAAATTTCTTATTTTTAATAATTTATTTTTTATTTCTTCAATAGTTAAAATTTCTGTTTTACCATTAAGTTCTTTAAGCTCAAATTTATCATCAGTTGTCTTTGATCCTAATATTATTTGATAAGGAATTCCTATTAAATCAAATTTTTTAAACTTTGCTGATAAGTTATCCTCCGTGTCATCGAATAGAACATCAATTTTGCTTTCTTTTAAAAAGCGATATATTTTTTCACATTTATTTAAATTTTCACTATCACCTTTTTTGATACTTGTAATAATAGCTACATCAAAAGGTGTAACTGACTGTGGCCATTTCATTATGTTATTATTAAATTTAGCTTCGATAATAGCTCCAACCAGTCTTGAAACACCGATACCATAAGATCCCATTTTGACATCTACTTTTTTTCCATCTTTTAAGTCCACTGAACATTTTAATGGTTTAGAATATTTATCACCAAAGTAAAAAATGTGACCAACTTCTATACCTTTGGTAATTAATTGATTTTCCTTATTTATACTTTTTTCAAAAATATCTTTTTTAAACTTATCGTCTGTAACTGAATAATATTTATCATACTTTTTTCTCAAATCATTGATTGAGTTATCTTCATTGTTGTGTTCATCAATATTAATGTCAAAAATTCTTTTATCAGTATAAATTTTACTTTCACCTGTATCAGCTAAAATTATAAATTCGTGAGAAAGGTCTCCTCCTATAGGCCCTGTATCTGCTGCCATTGGTATAGCCGTGAGTTCTAATTTTTTAAAAGTTTTTAGATAGGAAAAAAACATTTTATTATAAGATTTTCTTGCTTCAGAGTCGCTTAAATCAAAGGAGTATGCATCCTTCATAAAAAATTCCTTACATCTCATAACACCAAATCTAGGTCTGAGCTCATCTCTAAACTTCCATTGAATATGATAAAGCAACTGAGGTAATGATTTATAGGACTTTATACTAGATCTAAAAATTTCAGTTATTAGTTCCTCGTTAGTAGGTCCATAAAGCATTTCTTTTCCTTGTCTATCTTTAATTCTAAGCATTTCTTCACCATAATCGTCATACCTTCCACTTTCTTTCCAAATTTCTGCAGATTGAATAGTTGGCATTAATAATTCTTGAGCTCCAATTTTATTCTGCTCATCTCTTACGATTTGTTCAATTTTTTTCATAATTTTATAACCAAGTGGTAACCATGAATAAATACCTGTGGAAGATTGTTTTACCATTCCTGTTCTAAGCATTAGCTGATGTGATTTAATTTTAGCTTCTGAAGGTATTTCTTTTAAAATTGGTATAAATAATTTTGATAAATACATTTTTATATTACAATATTGTTTAAATTCTAACTAAATTTACGTTTGTATAAGGCCTCTTACCAGTCTTTTCTTTAATTATTTTTCTACAATTGCTTCTTAATGCTTCTATTAAATTATGTTCCTGCTTTGAATTTTTTAATGAATAAGTTTTACATATATTTTTAATTGAATCCTCTAAATCAAAAACAAAAAAAGTATCCTCTCCATTACTAGGAATACCTTTAAATGAAACAATTGGTTTTTTAACCATAAAACCGGAACTATTAATTATTATCGTTATTTCAACAAACCCATTAAAAGAAATGTTTTTTCTATCTTTTAAAGATTGGGATTCCTCACCTATGCTAATATTTCCATCAACGTAAAGTCTACCTACAGGGGCTTTATCGATCACTACTGGTTTTTCTCCAGGATATAGTTGCACAATATCACCATTTTCTACCTGAACTGGATAAGGCACTTGCATTTCTTTTGCAAACTTTATGTGCTCTATCATGTGTCTATGCTCTCCATGAACTGGAATGATGGCCTTGGGTTTAACCCACTGATACATATCTTTTAAATCTTCTCGATTTGGATGACCTGAAACATGAACAAAGTCGTTTTCTTCAGACACAACATCTATTCCATTTTTTACTAATTGATTGTGGAGCTTATAAAGTTTTTTTTCGTTACCAGGTATTATTTTTGATGAAAATATTACTGTATCATCTTTTTCTATCATAACATCAGGGTGTAAATAACTGGAAATTCTCATCATTGCGCCATTAGGCTCACCCTGACTCCCAGTACATAAATAAACAATTTTATCCCTTGAAATTTTTTTAGCTTTTTTAGGCTCGACTGGATCAATTAAATTTTTTAAATATCCACATTGTCTTGCAGCATTATAAATTCTATGCATAGATCTTCCTACAAGAGATATTTGACGACCTGTTTTTTCTGCACAATAAAAAATACTTTCCATTCTTGCAACATTAGATGCAAATGATGTTACTATTATTCTTTTTTTTTTAATTTCCATTATTTTTAACAAACTTTTTCTAACATCAGATTCTGATCCAGCGCGCCCAGGACTAAATACATTCGTTGAGTCACATATCATTGCTAAAACTCCTTTATTGCCGATTTCTTTTAATTTTTTTTCATTTATTGTTTCTCCTATAAGTGGGTTTGGGTCACATTTCCAATCGCCTGTATGCAATACTGTACCTGAAGGCGTTTCAATACTTAGGCCATTAGGTTCAAGTATAGAATGAGTTAATGTTACAAATGTAATTTTAAAAGGATCAAGATTAACAGTTCCATTTAAGTCAACAATTTTTAATTTATTTTTAATATCAATTTTTTTTTCTTTAAATTTTTCTTTTATTAAAACACTTGTAAAAGGAGTAGCATAAATATTACATAATAATTTTGGCCATATATGTGCAATTGCTCCGATATGATCTTCATGAGCATGTGTTAAAATTAATCCTGCTAAATTATCTTTTTTATCAATTATAAAACCAGGGTCTGGATATATAAGGTCAATTCCAGGGATAGTATCATCAGCAAAAGTCACTCCTATATCAACAATAATCCATTTTTTATTTTCAGGGTTTCCATAGGCAAATAGATTCATATTCATTCCTATTTCACCAGATCCACCTAGTGGACAAAAAATAAATTCTTCTTTTTTCATTTAATTTAAAATATTGATGTTTTTTTTATAAATTTCAATTATACCATTAATTGTTATATTTCTATCTATCTTAAAAGGCCTAATAATAGAAGTTTTAAATAAAGAAGCATAACCACCAGTAAAAATTATTTTATATTTTTGCTTAGTTTCTTTTTCAATTTTTAAAATTATATTATTAATTAGTCCAGAATAACCCCAATAGAAGCCTGAACGTAGTGCCTCAATAGTATTTTTTCCAATAGCTTTTTTTGGCTTTAACAAAGAAAATTTAGGTAGCAAATCAGCTGAAAGTGATAAACTCTTAATAGACAAATTTACACCTGGTGCTATCACACCACCATTATAAATTCCATTTTTAGTTACAACATCAAAAGTGGTTGCAGTTCCAAAATCTAACACTATGCAATTTGTTTTATACTTTTTGTAGACTCCAACGGCATTAGCTATACGGTCAGAACCAACTTGTTTTGGTTTTTTAATATTAACTTTTATTATTTTATTAACATTTTTTTCTTTAATCTCTTTTAATTTAATCTTGTGATATTTTTTCATATACTTTCGAATAATTGCTTCATACTTTGGAACAACACTTGAAAAAAAAGCTAATTTTTTTAATGGTTTTATTTTTATAATTTTATCAAGTTGTTTTTTTAATAAATTTTTATTAATAATTTTTTTACTATCAAAATATACAATTTTTTTAATTTTAAAGCTTTTAGAATCTATTATACAAATTTTAGTAACTGTATTTCCTATATCGCCAATTAGTACGTTCATTTATATATTTAGTTAAGTGCCATCAAATCTGCTTTTTTTTTAAAATATAGATAATCATATGAACTCAAATTAATAAAGAACTTTTCATAATATAGTGAAATTTTACTAATCATCTCTTTAATATTGGGTGTATTTTTTGTTTCTTTAAAAATACTCGTGGCTTTATATTTACTATTAATTTCTGGATTATCAAAAGTATTAATACCTATTCCTATAATTAAAAATTTTTTTTTCTTAAAATCAAATGTTTCTTGCAAAATTCCACACACTTTTTTTTTATTTAACATTATATCATTAGGGAATTTTAAATTTATATCCTGGTTTGAACAAAACTGTTTAATTGCTTCAGAAATAATAATAGCGTTTATTATAGAAAATTCATTAAATGTAGGATAATTATATTTTAATGGAAAAAATATAGACCCAAAAAGGTTTCCTTTCAAAGAAATCCATTTTTTTCCATATGTTCCTTTTCCATTAGTTTGATTATCAGAGTAAACAAATCCTTTTTCTGCTTTCTTATCTTTAATAAGTTTTGCAGCAGTTTGGTTTGTGCTTTCTACATTTTTGAAATGAAAAATTTTAAATCTCATTAATAAATTGATATTATTTGTACAAGTTCAATCAGTATTGATGGAAATATGAAGTAAACCAAAGTTAGTATAGTTGATAAAATTAAAGGAAATTTAATACTCCAGTCATCAGTTTCATCGAATGGTTTGTTCGGTTTATCAAAATAAATTATTTTAATAACTCTAAGATAATAGTAAGCAGAAACTACTGTTGTAGTTAAACCAATAATTGCTAAGCCATACATCTCAGCTTCTATTACAGATAAAAAAACATAAAACTTTGCAAAAAAACCTGCTAATGGTGGTATTCCCGCCAATGAAAAAAGTAAGATAAGAAAACTTAGAGCTAACTTTGGATGGTTTTTTGAAAGACCAGATAAATCATTCAAATTTTCATAAAAAATGTTTTCTCTCTTCATCATTAATATGCAAATAAAAATTCCAAGGTTCATAACTAAATATAAAGTCAAATAGATTATTGAGCTTTGGATTCCTTCGTTAGATCCCGTAGATAATCCTGCCAATATATAACCCATGTGCCCAATTGAACTGTATGCAATAAGTCTTTTTATATTTTTTTGTCCTATTGCAGCGACAGCACCTAAAATCATTGAAGCTATTGATAAAAAAATAATTATTGTTTGCCATTGATCTATAATATTTATAAATGGAACATATAAAAATCTTATAAAAACTGTTAAAGCTGCAATTTTTGGAACTAGAGCAAAAAAACTGGTAACAGAAGTTGGGGCACCCTCATATACATCTGGCGTCCACATATGAAATGGTACAGCTGAAATTTTAAAAGATAAAGCAACTATAATAAATACAAAGCCAAATATTGCTGGAGTATTTGATGTATTTAAATTTTGGGATATAATTTCAAAATTAGTTGATCCAGTAAATCCGTAAATTAAAGAAGCTCCATAAAGAAAAAGTCCAGAAGCAAGGGCGCTAAGTACAAAAAATTTTAGTCCAGATTCAGATGATTTTGAATCTTCCTTTTTAAATGACGCTAAAATATATAAACATATCGATTGAAGCTCTAATCCAAGATAAAAAACTATTAAATCAAATGAACTTATCATAATCAACATACCAAGGGTTGATGACAATATTATAATTGGATATTCAATTTTATCTATACGGTTTATTTTAATATAATCTTTTGAACTTATTATTATTAATGTACAAAATAATAGAGTTAACACTTTCATGAAAATTGAAAGCTCATCTATTATATAGCTTTCATTAAATATTTTATTAGAACTACCTAGTTGATTTAAAATTAATGCACTAGTAAAAATTAAACCAAATATTGATAATAAATTAATAACTTTATAACTTTGTTTTATAAATACTCCAGTCATTAAAAGTAACAA
>MDTB01060481.1_pt1 | contig 14095 bp, 12 predicted proteins | sample 811161 | NCBI WGS metagenome assembly MDTB01 (sample SAMN05326650, study PRJNA326480) | marine metagenome | isolation source: seawater | place: Mediterranean Sea | collected 2009
GACGGATCCAACAAAGAGCAGATGACCTTTGACAACTACTCCAATTGGTTTGCCCATATCGCCCCACACAATCAAAATGCAGTATTGATTAGCTATTTAAAGGATCAGGGACAGCAACACCCCTTTGGAAGAAAAGTAAAGCTGCGTTTGTTAGATCTTAACACTAAAGAGGTCAGCAATTTGACACCTCCTTTTTATGGAGGTCAAGGCACCATCAATGTTCCCTCTTGGAATCCTGAAGGCACTCAGTTTGCCTATGTCGTCTATTCCCTTGAAGACCTTTAAAAAGATAATTGGGTTATATTGCAAGTATGGAAAAGCGAAAATGTGATTTATGCAGACAGGAAAAGTCAATAAAAGAGTTTCGCTTAATTAGCAACAACACAAAACGGGAAAAAAATATGATCTGCAGAAAATGTGAAAGCCATAGAGGCTCAGAACTCTGGCTTTAAGCTCCTAGTTTTTTCTTAACGGTCTCGTATAACCGTCAGTTACGGGTTAATATGCGTTAATTTTCGGTTCAATATTTTGTCAATCCGCCTTTTATTTTCTTGTTGCAATAGTGAGGGATAAAGATTCATTAAGATATTTGGGACCTTCATTGTCAGTCCGAATATTATTCCAGTCGTAATACTTTTGTGAATAGCAACTATTACAACAAATACAAATCCAATTAAATGACTAATTTCAGATAGAGTCATTTCACGTCTTATTTCAGTCAAATCAGCGTTTTTAATTTCCAACTTTATTTTCTGATTGAAAAACTTAAAAAAAATATTTTTCACAATCAATTTAAGGTATTTGATTCCAATCCTTTTATTCAGTACTTTTTCATAATATTTAGTTTTCATTAGTATTCCATTAAATACCATTCCAACAATCCAAGAGATAAATGACATTGATATTCCAAATGTGAAACCTAAAATTAACTGTTTTGTAATCATTTTTGTTTTTGCAAATTGTAGCTAACGGTCTTGTGTATGATTAGTTGCGGACATTTCCAGCGAAAATTGTCCGCCAGTACCGAAGATAGTTAATTGCAAGGATTTCCATTTTGGGAAATCCGCCCGCAATTAATTATAAACCGTGTTGGCAACTGGCTTTTTTCGTTCCGCTTTTTAGTTGTCCGTTTTTACTCCGCTTAAATTTATAGATTCCAAAGTCTTTTTTATTGGGTGTTTTCTACCATTCAAAAACTTGCCGATAAAAGTAGCCCTGACCAAATAATGATAGCTGACGAAGCAAGTCAATGTCGTTATCGAAAGTACAATCAAGAATTTTCCAATGGCAGGTAACGGTATCTCCCAGATAAATACGGGCAGAAGGGCGGTAATTGGTAGATGAATCAAATATACCCAATAAGAAGAATCCGAAATGTATCGCATTCTCATGGAATGGTTACTGCCATAGCGAATAAAAAGTCCAGTAATCCCGAACAGGAACAGACAGACCACGATCGAACTGTAAAGAATCAGTATTCCAGAATTGGCATTCGGTGCGAGTTCCGAGTTTTGAATTGTCAATCCTTGAATTGTTACCAAAACGACCGCTAAAATCGTGCAAGTCCAATCGTAGCGGACAAAACTGTCCAAATGATGTTTTGATTTGAACAGTACCCAACCTATCAAATAGAAAATGAAATAATAGGTGAATGTTTCCAAATCGGGAATCAATGAAACCGAAGCCTCGACCATCGATGTTCCCAAAGTGGTCAATGTCAGAAACACCAGCCCAGAAAAAAATATTATTCGAGCGAATGGCCTTTGAATAAGCCAGTCAAATATTTTCGTGATTTTTTTGGTCAGTTTCTGTGTGTTTTTGAGCAAAATTCCCAATATAGCGATCGTTCCCGTAATCAAGGACAGATAGTACAAGAACCATAAATGCGAAGTTGTTCTCGGCAAAAACGCCGAAATGTCTGTGAATGGTTCCATAGCCATCTCAAATGGATTCTCTTGGTGCGAAAAAATCGCATTTGTATAGCCAAACGCAAATATTGTAATTGGCCAAAGTAGAAACAAAAAGACTGTGAAAGGAAATACTATTCTTGAAATTCTGTTTTTTATCATTCGTAATCGCCCTCTTTCATAAAATAGCATTGCACCAAAAAAGCCTGCAACAAGAAAAAATATCGGCATTCGGAACAAGTGGATTAAAAAAACGAGTGAATCGCTAAAAATATGGGTAGTTTCAGGGTCTTTCAATGACCAAGCGTCTCCGTGATAAGTCACATTGTAGGTCAATGCTGAATTCAAGACGAGACCTAACATCATCATTATCGCACGTAAAGAGTCTAAAGAGTGTATTCGTTCTGTTTTTTGCGATTTTTGATTCAATTTTTCTATTCCAGTTTTTTAAAGTTTGGACTGTCCTTTTTTCAGCTTGTTGCCAACTACTCTGTATATAACACCCTTATGGTATTTATTTTCCTTATCTCGTGGGTTTAGTGGTTTAATATATCCCATTTTGGCATGTATTGTACCACTACTTTTTTGGTAAAAGGAGTCCAACGGGTTTACTATATTTATGATCTCCTGAGTTAAAACTTGTATAGATCCCTCTGCTTTTTTAAAAAAATGCTCAGGAGTAGCTGTGGAATAGCAATCGGTAGTTAGACTAATGTCCAATTCGTATTGCGTTCTGTATAGTACTGGAATAAACCGTAGGTTATTCATGTTGGGGTATAACAAATTTGAGTTTGTTATACTAAACTAGTAAAAATATTTAAGCTTTTTCGGTATTGATTTAAACTAATTTACTGCAGTTCAATACAGTTTTTTAGGCTCCTAATTTTTTCTTAACGGTATCTGCTATCCTTTTACCATCCGCTTTTCCTGCCAATTGTTTAGAGGCCATACCCATTACTTTACCCATATCTTTCATACCGGATGCTCCTGTGGTTTCAATGATGGATTCTATGGTAGTTTCTAACTCATCATCCAGCATCTGTGCGGGGAGGAATGCTTCTATAATAGCTGCCTGAGCCTCCTCTGGTTCTGCCAAATCAGGACGCTTTTGATCCCTAAAAATAGCTGCACTGTCTTTTCGCTGCTTTACTAAACGCTGAAGTAGCTTAATCGCCTCTTCATCGGTCAATTCACCCGAAGCTCCTCCTGAAGTTTGTGCCAATAAAACAGCAGACTTAATTGCCCTTAAGGACTCAAGCTTTAAGCTGTCTTTAGAGCGCATGGCGTTTTTCATTTCCTCTGTAAGCGTACTAAGTACTCCCATATTTTCTGTTTTTTAATCTACGTTATCGTGTAAAAATGAGTTGTTGGAACGCATTTGTAAATCATCGTTATTGTCAGTGTCCAAAGTTGTTCTTGAAGGCTCATCAGGCAAATTAGCATCTAAATCCAATCCCTGTCTCTTATATGCAGGCTGTTTTTCTAGATCATCTACTCGCTGTAATTGATGCATAAACTTGTGATTAAATGCTTTTAAATGTTCCTTTCTCTTTTCATTTTGAGCGGCAAGAGTTTCATCTATAGATTGATTAAAAGGATCTTGCTGAGCTTGTTCCTTTGTGTTAGAGGTTGGTTCATCCTCCGTTTCTTGAGCTAAAACTTCAGTATTGTCGGTCTCTTCCAACTCTTTTACCTCAAATTTTATTTCTAATGCAGCTTCGTCAAAATCTTTTACTGCTTTTTCCTGTTCAAGTTTTACATCCTTGAGTTCCTCAAGCTCCATTGAGGGGTGTTCAATCTCTTTTTTTGGAGGCAATGGCATTTCAAATTCCATTTGAATTTGACTCTCTGGAGCGACAAGCTCAGGATCAACCACTTCCATTTCAAGATGATCTTTGACCTCTATCTCATTAAAAATAAATTCTGCTTCCTCCTCTGACGTTACTGCTTGGATTTCTGATTCTTCAGCTATTGATTCAGCTTCGCTCTCCTCTTCTTGGCTTTCTTCTACATCAAAAAATGAAGAGCTCAATTCAAAATCAGGAGCGTGTTCAAGGGCTTCCTCATCCTCAATAGTGCCCACTGTTTCGTTTGGTTCAAGAGTAACTTCTTCCACAGCTTTCACTTCCGCCAAAGGCTCAGCTGGAACACTGTGTTCTGGCTCTTCTTCCCTGTCCAACTCAGATACTACAAAGTCTTCTTCTTTACTGACTTCTGATTCTTGAACAACAGTTTCTTCAGTTTCTACATTTTGGGGAGCTTCAGGCTCTTCTCTACTTTCCACTGGGTAAGAAACCACTTCATAGGCCACTTCTAAATCTTGTAGCAAAGCATTCATCTGAATCAATGGATTTTCATTTTCAAGAGTGGTGGGTTTGCTGTAATCCAATTGGGTGGTATCATTTTGGATTTCGGACTCTTTCAATTCTATTGAGTTAGGCTCTACAGGCTTGTCACTCAGATCGTGAACAACCTTTTGTTCATCTTCTAAGGAATGAATGATTTTTTTTGCCTCAGTATTTGAGATTTCATTTTGTTGCTCTTGACCAAAGCCAGTTGCAATAACGGTAACTGAGACTTCATTACCCAAACTCTCATCTTCACCAACTCCCATTATGATATTGGTGTGATTCCCTGCTTCCGTTTGGATATAGTCGTTGATTTCCCCGATTTCATCAATGGTAATCTCGTCAGAACCCGATACGATCAGCAGTAGTACATTTTTACAACCTGTTATTTTATTGTCATTTAAAAGTGGGGAATCTAAAGCTTTTACTATCGCCTCTTGCGCACGATTACTTCCTGATGCAGTGCCCGATCCCATAATAGCTGTTCCTGAGTTTGTCAGTACAGTTTTTGCATCCTTTAAATCTATATTTTGGGTATAGTGATGGGTAATCACCTCTGCGATACCTCTTGCTGCAGTAGCCAAAACTTCATCAGCCTTAGCAAAACCAGCTTTAAATCCGAGATTGCCATAAACCTCTCTCAGCTTGTTATTATTGATTACAATTAGAGCGTCAACAGCTCCTTTGATCTTTTCCAATCCCCTTTGTGCTTGTTCTAATCGTAATTTACCTTCAAACTGGAAGGGCATGGTAACTATACCTACAGTAAGTATATCCATTGACTTTGCCATTTGAGCAATGATAGGAGCTGCACCGGTACCAGTTCCACCACCCATACCTGCTGTGATAAAGATCATTTTGGTCTGAGTTGATAAAATACTGTGGATCTCTTCGTGACTCTCTTGGGCGGCTTTTGCACCAACTTCAGGGTTGGCTCCTGCCCCTAGACCTTCTGTTAAACTTGCTCCTAATTGAATTTTTGTTGGCACACCACTTTCTGAAAGTGCCTGAGCATCAGTGTTGCTGATGATAAAATCAACTCCTTTAATTCCTTGTTGGAACATATAATTGATCGCATTACTTCCACCGCCACCAACACCCATGACCTTGATGACATTACTGCGATTTTTTGGCAAATCAAAGCTGATTCCTTTATTTTCTTCCTGATCCATATCGAATACTAATTATGCATTATCTAAAAATTCTTTTAATTTTTCTCCAAAGCGATCAAAAATTGATTTGCGCTTTATAGCAACCTCAGCCGGCTGCTCATTTTCTTCTGTTAGTTCTTCACTTTCTCTGGTTTCTGAAGATTCTACCACTATCGTATCGCCTTCAAGGGCGCTCATCAAGAGTCCAACTGAGGTGGCAAAGAGCGGACTTGAAACTGCCTCTTGGGTATCGCCAGCTAAGTGCTCGCTTGGATAACCTACACGTGTATCCATACCTGTGATGTATTCTACCAATTGCTTTAAATGTTTGAGTTGGCTACCACCACCAGTCAAAACGATTCCTGCAATTAATTTTTTCTTTTGTTCGTTATGACCGTAATTTTTGATTTCCAAATAGACCTGCTCGATGATCTCTACCACACGAGCATTGATGATTTTAGAAAGTGTTTTTAAAGAAATTTCCTTGGGATCTCTTCCTCTAAGACCGGGTATAGAGACGATTTCAGTTTCTCTGTTTTCCCCAGGCCAAGCCGATCCAAATTTGATTTTTAGCAATTCTGCTTGCTTTTCTATGATTGAACAGCCTTCTTTAATGTCCTCAGTAATCACATTCCCTCCAAAAGGAATTACAGCCGTATGCCTAATGATACCGTCTTTAAAGATTGCTAAATCTGTTGTTCCGCCACCGATATCAATAAGTGCAACCCCAGCTTCTTTCTCCTCAAAACTCAAAACAGCCTCGGAAGAAGCCAAAGGCTCTAGTGTAATATTTGCCATATTGAGGCCTGCACTTTTGATGCATCGTCCAATATTTTTTATGGAAGATACCTGACCTACGACGACATGGAAATTGGCTTCCAAACGACCACCGTGCATCCCGACAGGTTCTTTTATTTCAGGCTGACCATCGACTTTGTACTCTTGTGGAAGTACATGAATTATTTCTTCCCCCGGCAACATGACAAGTTTGTACACCTGTTGAATCAATTCTTGTATGTCGTCTTCATTAATCACTTCCTCAGGGTGCTCGCGTGTAATGTAATCACTATGCTGTATACTGCGTATGTGCTGTCCAGCTATACCAACTACCACATCCGAAATGTCATGACCAGAATTCAGTTTGGCGTCCTCTACTGCTTGCTGAATAGATTGGATGGTTTGGGTAATGTTGTTTACCACACCACGGTGAACTCCAAGACTTTTAGATTTACCAACTCCTAAAATTTCAACTTTATTGAATTCATTTTTTTTACCAACCAAAGCAACAATTTTTGTCGTTCCGATGTCAAGTCCTACTGAAATGTTTGAATTTTCCATAATTTAAAGTGTTGTAGCTACGACTTGATTTTCATAGCTTAAATTAATTTTATCATAGCCCTTCAAACTGTCTTGACTGGTTTGAAAAGCACAAAATATTTTTAGTTTTTCAAGTTTTTTTATAAGCTGAGTTGAATCTCCCAAAACAACCTCGAAGGGAAAGGATTTTAACTCCAAAGTGTACTGATTATTACTCAACGAAATCTGTTTTAACTCCATCTCCAATAAAGGATCCGTTTTGAGCTTGGCGATCAAATCTGCGGTTGGAGCTATGGAAATTGAAGTACTGTCCATTTTAAAGATTGGTAAACTTAATGTATCAATCGATTGATAGGTAAAAAGCACACCCTCAGCATCTCCAAAATAACGTTTGCCAGAAGTTACTTCAAACAATGGTTTTCGCTCGGTCAATTCAACAGCTAGTCCTCCCTGAGGAAGTTTGAATACTTCTATGTTTTGGACCTCTGGTGTACGTTTCAACTGGGTTTCGAGCATATTCAAATCTAAACTTTCTTTGAGCAGTTTTGACTGAGTGTATAAGTTTTGTGTTAACAATTTATTAACCAATAAGCTGTCTAAAAGCAAGGTTGGATGGGTGAATGAAATTTTAATATTACTCACCTCTCTTGTACTATTTTTATGATGTGAAAACCAAAAAACTCCTCCTAAAAGAAGAAACATTACTGTCAAAAAGATTGCTGATTTATAAGCTTTCATTGTACTAGTTTTTCTGATTTTAATAATTGAATTTGTTCTCCGATATCTCCAGCTCCCAAGAGCGCAAAAACTGCTGCTTGGCTAGCGTGAATCGTCTCGGCGATCTCATCTTTTTTAATTAGTTTTTTATTGCCGTGATTGAGGTCTTCAATCAATCTCTTAGAAGTAACACCCTCTATTGGCAACTCCCGTGCAGGGTAAATGTCCAACAAGACAACCTCATCAAATTGTGCTAGCACAGCCAAAAACTCTCGATAAAAATCCTGAGTTCTTGAAAATAAATGCGGCTGAAAAATTACACCCTTACGGTCCTGAGGATAAAAATTATTCAATGTGTCTAAAACACTTTTAATTTCAGTTGGATGATGTGCATAATCGTCTATTAGCCATTTGTCGTTACATCTAAACAAATTCATTCGTCTATAAACACCGGGGAAAGAGGCTAATGATTCCACCGCTTTTGTCATTGAAACGTTTACTTGATCCGCCATTGCCAATGCACACAGCATATTGGATAAATTATGTTCGCCTAATTGATTTAATTTGAGCTTGCTAAAATTTTCTGAAGGCGTTGACAGGTCAAATTCATAACCGTCAGCCAGCAGCCTTAAATTATAGACCCGATAATCGGCATCAACATTAACTCCATAGGTCAGTCCTTCAAAAGGCAAGCCAAAAGCGACTACCAATTGCTGAACTACTTGTGAAGAAAAGCGAGTAAAAGCTTCCTTAAAAGCATTCTTGGTTTGGTAAATATCCAGGTGATCTGAATCTATTGAGGTGATGGCTCCAACACTAGGGTGAAGATGTAAAAAAGAGCGGTCGTATTCATCTGCTTCAACCAACATAAACTCTTCTCCCGTTCGTATTAAATTAGAAGGATTATTTTGAAAAAAACCACCCATTATTGAAGTAAATGCTTTATTCGTTTCAGAAAATATATGGGTTAAAAATGCAGCTGTAGTTGTTTTGCCATGGGTTCCAGCTACCGCTAGTGTTGTTTTGTCAGCACATAATTCCGCCATAAACAACGCTCTTTTTTTTACTGTAAACCCATTTGTAATAAAATAGTCTAACTGCTTGTGGTTAGGAGGTATGGCAGCAGTATAAATGATTTGAGTGCGCTTGTTGAGTACTTCTTCGGGAAGGACCTCCAAGCTTTGGTCATAAATTATGGCAATCCCCTCTTTTTCCAATTCGTTTGTAACGGTTGAATGCACTCTATCATATCCGAAGACTTTATGTCCCTGAAGGACACACAAACGAGCTAAAGCCGACATGCCCACGCCTCCTATACCAATAAAATAATATGTCATTACTCGATGGCTCATAAAAGTGCGATCATTTCATTAACAATAGACTTTGCAGCATTTGGTTTTGCAAATGCTTTCAGTTCCTTTTTCATTCCTTCTTGGACGTCAAGATCAGTTACTAATTTTTTAAAAACAGTTTCAAAATCTGCATTGAGATTTTTTTCCTCAATTACAAAAGCTGCTCCTTTTTTCTCTAATGCATGAGCGTTGTGAAATTGATGATTGGCTGTAACATTTGGTGACGGAATTAACAGTAAAGGCTTGGCTACACAACTCAACTCTGAAAGACTTCCCGCTCCTGCCCTTGAAATAATAAAATCTGCGGCAGCATAAAATTGTTGCATCTCATACACAAAGGGATGAATGACTACCCCCTCTTGCGCAAGGTCTTTATACTGATTGTAATAAAGCTCTCCGCATTGCCACAACACTTGCAAACCAAGACTTTGAAATAATTCAAGCTGACTGGCAATCAATTCATTTACCCGTCTCGCACCAAGACTCCCCCCGATGATTGCTAAAGTTTGTTTTTTAGGATACAAGCCAAAAAACGCCTTGGCCTTTTCCGAATCTGCGGTTTCCCAAATTGTTGATCGTATTGGGTTTCCTGTTATACTTATTTTTTTTGGAGGAAAATAGCGCTCCATACCCTCAAAGGCAACGCAAATCGAATCGACCTTTTTACTGAGTAATTTATTGGTCACTCCAGGGTATGAATTTTGTTCCTGAATCACCGTAGGGATATTTAACCATTGGGCAATTTTCAAGGTGGGACCACTTGCAAAACCGCCTGTGCCGACAACTAGATTAGGTTTGAATTGTTTGATAATCCTATACGCCTGAATCAAACTTACCACTAGTTTTAGCGGGAAAAGTACATTCTGCAAAGATAAAGACCGCTGGAAGCCGCTTATCCAAATTCCTTTTATTGGAAACCCAGCCTTGGGTACTTTTTCCATTTCCATTTTACCCTTAGCTCCTACAAAGAGTAGATCCACATCTTTAACTTGCCTTTGAACTTGCATCGCAATAGCCAAGGCTGGATAAATATGTCCTCCTGTACCCCCTCCGGAAACAATAAGTCTAATAATGGGTTTCACTCAGTATGCTTATAGGGTTGGTATTTGTTTCTATTTCTTGTTCAACTTCTTGGGCTTCTGCTCTTTTAGCACTAACACTCAGGATGATTCCCATGGCGATACAAGTCATCCAAGCTGACGTTCCTCCACTACTAATCATGGGGAGGTTTTGCCCAGTAACAGGCAGCACCTGAAGTGCCACACCTATATTGATAAAGGCTTGGAAAATAATTGGGATTCCCAAGCCAACAACCGTTAGCTTACCAAATAAATTGAGCGTATTGTGAGCAATTACCACTATTCTAAAAAGCAATAAGAGGTAGAGTAGTATCAATCCAATACCTCCCAAAAGGCCAAATTCTTCAACTATAATTGCATAGATAAAATCAGACGAACTCTGTGGTAAGAAATTTTTCATTCGACTTTTTCCAGCTCCAAGACCAAATATTTTTCCGCTGACAATTGCCGTTTTAGCTCTAGCCACCTGATAATTTCCATCATCACTTTGACCGCTACTGAAATTCTCTATCCTACTCATCCAGGTATCAATCCGATTGGGAAATTGACTGGGGAATGCCTTTACAAGCAAAAAAAACAGCAGTACAAAAGCCACTCCCATCCCACAGATCGTAAGCAGGTATTTCAGTGGATAGTGAGCCACAAAAGCCAGTATTAAAACCATGGAAAACAAAAGTGCTGCGGTAGATAAATTGGATGGGAAAATAAGCAACACTACTGTGAGTACGGGCAGCCATAACTGAAGTAAAGACCTTGAAAACTTAATTTCCCTCAAATTGGGTTTGGAGAGATGGTTTGCTGTAAACACCATAAGGACCACTGCCGCTAAAGTAGATGTTTGAAAACTCAATCCAATAAAGGGGATTTTAACCCAACGGTTGGCATTGGCTCCATCAATTACTGTTCCCTGACTCGCTGTATAGATCAGTAAAATGATGACAACTGGCAACATTAATAAGGATATCCCTTTAAAATAATGAAAGGGAATTTTATGCACCGAATACATCAAAACAAATCCAATTACTAAAATCACAAAATGCTTTATCAAATAACCCCAAGGAGTTCCTTTTCCCACTACGTAAACCAGATTAGAACTGGCACTAAAAACTGGCAAAAAGGAAAATATAGCCAAAAGGGCTAAGATGCCCCATAAAACTTTATCTCCTTTTAATAATTGAAACATGGTCTATAAATTTCTAACTGCAGCCTTAAATTGATCTCCTCGATCTTCGTAATTCTTAAATAAATCAAAGCTGGCACATGCTGGTGATAAAAGAACTGTGTCCTTAGGCTCAGCCAATTTGTGTGCAATTTTTACGGCTTCTGTCATGGATTCTGTCTCTATAAAAACCTCACTTGTCCCTTCAAACGCGTCTCTCAATTTGGAGTTGTCTACACCCAAACAGATGATGGCTTTTGCCTTTTTTCTGATCAAGGGTAAGAGGATCTCATAATCATTTCCTTTGTCAACCCCACCTACTATCCAAATCAAAGGAGTTTGTATACTTTCTGCAGCAAAATAGGTTGCATTGATATTGGTTGCCTTTGAATCATTGATGTATTGAACTCTTTGAATGGTCACTACGTTTTCCATACGATGGGGAGCTCCCTTAAAGTGGGTCAAACTCTCCCGAATCGATTCTTTGTTGATGGACAACAGATTTCCAATTGTCGCTGCTGCCATAGCGTTGAGTAAATTATGCCTGCCTGAAAATGGAAATTCTACTGACTGTATCATCGTGGTTTTTTTTTGATTTTTTAAAATAAGTTGATTGTCTTTTAGATAAGACCCGGTTGTTTCAGTTGGATTACTTCCAAAAGAAACTGTTTGTGCATTTGTCTTGTGATCTTTTAATGCGCTGACAAGAATCTCGTCATCGGCATTGAATAGGAAAAAGTTTTTTGATGATTGATTTTTAGTGATTTTTAGCTTGGCTTGGATATAAGCCTCAAAACTGTAATCGTAACGGTCTAAATGGTCGGGTGTGATGTTGGTAATAAGGGCTATATGAGGTGCAAACTGATCGATATCATCTAACTGAAAACTACTGATTTCCAATACATAAAACTCATAATCTTCCTCTGCAACTTGTTTGGCAAAGCTCGAACCGATATTGCCAGCTAATCCAACGTTTAATCCAGCATTTTTAAGAATTTCGTAGGTCATCATGGTCGTGGTTGTCTTCCCATTGGTACCCGTAATCCCGATGAGGGTAGCCGATGTAGATTGAGCTGCAAATTCGATCTCTGAAATTATACGAGTTCCCTTTGCTCTTAGTCCGTTAAGCAAAGGTATATTTCCTGGAATACCTGGACTCTTTACGGCGATAGAAGCACCTTCCATAGAAGAGAGAGAATGCTGTCCAGATTCCCATAAAATTCCTTTATCGTTTAATATATTTTGAAGTGAAACGGGTATTTCATTTGCATCAGATAAAAACACTTCATACCCCTTTTGCTTCCCCAATATTGCAGCACCTATCCCACTTTCTCCTGCCCCTAAAACAATCAGCTTTTCTTTCATTATCTAAGCTTTAGAGTTACGATACTGAGAACAGCGAGTATAATTCCAAAAATCCAAAAACGAGCTACAATCTTACTCTCATGAAAACCCGACTTTTGAAAGTGATGGTGGAGGGGTGCCATTTTAAAAATCCGTTGGCCTACCCCTGTCTTTGAACGTGTGTATTTAAAATAACTAACCTGTAAAATCACGGATAGTGTTTCAATAAAAAAGACACCGCATAAAAGTGGAATCAACAACTCTTTTCTCACAATGACGGCAATGACTGATATAACGGCTCCTATGGATAAACTCCCCGTGTCTCCCATAAATACGGTAGCTGGATAAGTATTGTACCATAAAAAACCAATTAGCCCCCCTAAAAAAGCAGCAATAAATACAGCCAATTCTCCCACATTAGGGATGTACATGATGTTGAGATAAGAAGCAAAGTTGACATTACCAGAAACCCAAGCAAATACTCCTAAGGCAAATACTATAATTGCTGAAGTTCCCGCTGCTAATCCGTCGATCCCATCCGTTAAATTAGCTCCATTGGAAACCGCGGTGATGATAAAGATGACTATGGGTATAAAGATTAACCAAGTATAACTACCTTTAGGGATTCCCATCCAGCCGATTAACCAGTGATAATCAAACTCATTATTTTTTACAAGAGGGATAGTTGTCAAAGTTGCTTTGATATTTTCAGCTTTTGGATTTGAACTAGGGTCCACTTCAACAGTTTGAGCAATGGGTTGGACTTCGGTTCTAACAGTTACATCTGGATGAAAAAAGAGTGTTGCTCCTACCAGAGCTCCTAAAAACAATTGACCTAGTACCTTAAACTTTCCTTTTAATCCGTCCTTATCCTTTTTAAATATTTTAATATAATCATCCAACCAGCCTACCAGTCCCATACACAGCATGCTAAAGACTAGTAGTAAAATGTAGATGTTGTCAAGACGTGCTAAAAGCAGGACTGGAATGAGTGTACTCAAAATGATGATGATACCTCCCATGGTTGGAGTCCCTTCCTTTTCTTTTTGACCTTTCAAGCCCAAATCTCGAACGGATTCACCAATCTGCTTGCTTTTTAAATAGGCAATAAGGCGTCTACCCGTTATAAGCGAAAAACCGAGAGAAAAAATTACTGCTATAGCTGCCCTAAATGAAATGTATTGGAATACACTAGCCCCTGGAAATTCATACTGTTGTTCTAAAAATTCAAATAAATAGTAGAGCATTAGGCTTTGGTGTTTAAAAATATTTTCTGAGCAATTTCCAAGTCGTTAAAAGGAATCTTCTTCCCTTCAATTTCTTGATAGGTTTCGTGTCCTTTACCCGCGATGAGCACAACATCCCCTTGATTTGCAAGGTTTCCAGCTACAGCAATAGCTTCTTCTCTTTGAGTTACTTTTAAGACTTTTTTAAAATCTTCTGGAGCAACTCCTTCCATGATCTCTGAAATGATAAGGGCAGGATCCTCATCTCGAGGATTGTCTGATGTAAAAATCACTTTATCGCTTAATGCAGCTGCTTTTTTCCCAATCATAGGTCGCTTTTCGCGGTCTCGATTTCCGCCACAACCCACTATCGTTATTAAGGTTTCATTTTTTGTCCGAATCTTGTTGATGGTTTCCAAAACGTTTTCAAGAGCATCTGGTGAATGGGCATAGTCAATGACAACCGTGATGCTTTCATCTGATTGAAAAGTTTCA
>MDTB01134688.1_pt1 | contig 14094 bp, 12 predicted proteins | sample 811161 | NCBI WGS metagenome assembly MDTB01 (sample SAMN05326650, study PRJNA326480) | marine metagenome | isolation source: seawater | place: Mediterranean Sea | collected 2009
CGGCTTTGACGCTGAGTTCGGCAATGGCATCAAAGCGTTCTTTGGCTTCTTCAGGATCAGGGCCAGTGTCGACGGCTTCTTCTTCCTCTTCGCCATTCGCGGCTTTAGCGGTTTTAGCGGCTTGGGCATCGGCAATTTCTTGAGCGGAAGGCACTGAATCAGCAGGATCTAAATAACCGATCAAGACATCGCTGAGCTTTTTCTCTTCAGTTTCAGTGCTGGCATATTCCAGCAAGATGGTGTTCACAGCATTCGGATAGCAAGCTAAAGCCGCCATCATTTCACGAATGCCTTCTTCGATTCGTTTGGCAATAGCAATTTCACCTTCGCGGGTGAGCAGTTCCACGGTACCCATTTCTCGCATATACATTCTGACGGGGTCAGTGGTCCGGCCCGCTTCAGTTTCAACCGCAGCGAGAGCGGCTGCGGCTTCAGCGGCGGCAATATCATCGGTGGATTCGTTTTCAGCCAGTAGCAAGTCATCGGCATCAGGGGCGGTCTCAAACACTTTAATGCCCATGTCGTTAATCATTTGAATGATATCTTCGACTTGATCAGGATCCGAGATATCTTCAGGAAGGTGATCGTTAACTTCTGAATAAGTCAGATACCCTTGTTCCTTTCCTCGTGTGATAAGTTCTTTAATACGAGATTGTTGATCGGCAGACATGTATATAATTCCTGAAAAATAGCCAATGGAGCGTTATGCGTTAAAGATCACTGCGTCAATTTTAAGTACTGCGTTGATTGTTATCGTTAGGCAGATAAATATAACCAATAGTTCGTTTGCTGCTGTTTAGTTATAGGTCAGTTACAGTGCCTTCGTTTGAGTTTTGTCTTCTTTTTGAAAAAGCCATTGAGCTGTTCTTGAAAAAAGCCATTTGGCTATTCTTGAAAAAAGCCGATTAGCTGATTTGATTGATCACCCTGACAAGTTCATAGCCTGTTGAGTCACTGGTTTAGCGATAACAAGTTTAGACGGCTAAACCGGTCCTGTCCAAAATTTAGCCGGATATTATACCGTATAGAAACCGATAGGCATAATGTAAATCACTTGCTGGAGGAGGATATTCTGCAGAAAAGTGCTGCCTAGCCATTTATTTTCATGATTAAAGGCTATTTGCCGCTTTTATGCTTGATTTTATAAAAAATAAAGCTGTTTAGATGTCTTTTTTTTGCGTTTGGCATCTTAATTGATTTGAGGGTGTTTTTTTCTTCTTCACTTAACTCAGATAAGGGTTTTTGCTTTAATTCCGCTACCAATTGACTGCGTTGATGGCGAGCAAATTGGCGCTCAATACTGGTTAAAATATCAGCAAACTCTTGCTCAGCCACGGTGATACTCTCAGGCGTCTTATGCCGACTGGCACAGTGATTCAATGCCGCTGATTCGGCTGTGCCGTGCCAATAGCCCAATAATTGGCTAGTAGTGACCGTTTGGCTTTGGGCTTTAATATGGCTCATAAGCAGCTGCAGCAGTCGGGCCTCCTCACTGTTGAAATGCTCAATACAGCGGGGCAGTGAATGCTGGTTGGCCAGTTGAGGGTAATGCAGCAATAAAGCAATCGCCCATACCATGGGTGTTTTTTCCAGTCCAATAGCCACTTGGGTGTCTTCTTGAGGCGCCTGTATAGCGCTTGATTTGGTCTGTGGCTCGCTTTTACTGTTGCTCACTGCCGTTTGATGCTGGGTTTTGGCTGCGGATATTTTTGCTGCTTGCGATTCCAGCAGGTGAATATCGGCACCAGTGATTGAGGCTAACTTTCTCAGCATCAGTTGTTTAAAGACGCCATGCGGCAATTGCTGAATAAGTGGCAGAGCGCGTTGACTTAATTTGGCTTTACCGGCATCGGAGTCGAGTGAGATACCTTCGCTGGCGGTTTCAATTAAAAAACCTTCCAATGGCATTGCCTTATCGACTTGCGCGCCAAAAGCGACTTTGCCATGTTGACGAACAAAGGTGTCGGGATCGTCGCCGTCGGGTAAAAATAAGAAGCAGATTTCGCGACCATCGGTCATCGCCGGCAACGCGGTTTCAAGCAAGCGAGCGGCGGCTTTTTTGCCGGCCGCATCGCCGTCAAAGCAGACGACCAGTTTTGAGCTATGACGAAATATTTTTTCAAGATGAAAAATACTACTTGCTGTACCCAGCGTGGCGACCGCATTGGTAATGCCAAACTGCACCAATGACACTACATCCATATAACCTTCAACCATCAGAATATAATCAAGCTGGCGATTGGCTTTACGCGCTTCAAATAAGCCATAAAGTTCACGCTGTTTTGAAAATACCGGTGTTTCAGGTGAATTTAAATATTTGGGCTTATCGTCATTTAACACCCGACCACCAAAGGCAATGACCCGTCCGCGATTGTCTCGGATAGGGAATATAATGCGCTCGCGAAACCGATCGTAATAATCGCCGCTGTCTTTTTTGACCAGCATGCCGCAGGTTTCGAGTTGCTGTCTTTGCCGAGCTCGCTGTTCGCCACTAGGAATGGCATTGAGCAAATGATCCCAGCCAGGCGGTGCGTAGCCGATACCAAAATCACGAGCGACTTCGCCGCTCAAACCGCGATGTTTAAGATAATCAATCGCCTGCGACTTATTGCTATGTTGCCGAAGCTGCAGTTGAAAGTGCTTAGCTGCCCAAGCCAAGGTGTCATAAAGCCCTTGCGATTCACTTTTGCGTTGTCGCTGCTCGGCTGAATTACCGGCTTCTCGCGGCACTTCTAAACCGGCAACGCTGGCCAGTGACTCTACCGCAGCGGGAAAATCGAGGTTTTCGTAATCCATAATAAAGCCAATACTATTGCCTCCGGCGCCACAGCCGAAACAGTAATAGAATTGCTTATCAGGATTAACACTAAAGGAAGGGGTTTTTTCATTGTGAAATGGGCAGCAGGCTGAATAATTGCGGCCGGCTTTTTTAAGGCTAACGCGACGGTCAATCACTTCAACAATATCGACCCGATCGAGTATATCGTCAATGAAATATTGTGGTATGCGGCCAGCCATCGTCAGTGAAAAATCCTGTTCTTCAACCAAGAGCGGCTTTGATTTTACCGCTCACTGCGCCGATATCTGCGCGGCCTTGCAATTGCGGTTTTAATTGCGCCATTATTTTCCCCATGTCTTTGATACTGCTGGCGCCGGTGTCAGCAATGGCTGCAGCAATAAGTTCAGCAATGTCTGCCTCGCTCAATGGCGTGGGCAGGAAACTTTGGATAACCACCATTTCTTGCTCTTCAATAATCGCTAGATCATCGCGACCAGCTGCTCGGTATTGCTCAATAGAATCTCGTCGTTGTTTAAGCATCTTATCCAATACGCTCAAGACACGCTGATCATCAATATCGATGCGCTCGTCCACTTCAATGCGCTTGATATCGGCAAGAATTAAACGAATCGTTCCCAGTGTGGGTTTATCTTTTGCTCGCATTGCCGTTTTCATGGCGGTTTCAATCGCTATCTTTTGGTCGCATTTGCTCACAGGCTATCCTCGCTGGCGGTGCCGTTTAGGTATCGGTGGTTCGGATCTGATGAATTGATAGTATAACGCGAACTGGGGCAGGTGCTCAGTCTTTAACGCAAAAACCCGACTCAGGGTCGGGTTTTTTTATGGCTAAGCCGTCAGTTCGCTTAGTATAAACGGACGCGAGAACGAATATCGCGCCCCGATTTCTTTTGATGACGTTTTACCGCAGCGGCCGCTTTGCGCTTACGGACAGAAGTTGGCTTTTCATAAAACTCACGGCGGCGCACTTCTGCTATGACGCCAGCTTTTTCACAGGAGCGCTTAAATCGACGTAAGGCTATATCGAAGGGCTCGTTATCTTTTACTCTGACTTGTGGCATATAAACTCAACTATTTGATCTGGTTTAAGGGTTGCTGTTATTCATTAATGAGACCGGCAGCGAATAAATAACAGGCTAAGCTTGGCCAATACTCATAAGGGCGGCAATTCTATACAGCCTCGCTCTAAATTGCAAAGGCTGATGGGCGTTTTGTTGATTATCGCTGTTCTTGATGTTTCATATGGAGTTTGCGAGCGTTAACCCCCCCCCGCTCGATTCGGGCCGCTCGATTCTGTGCTGAGGAGTAATGATGCCGATAACTATTTAAGACTATGATTTTATTATCTTTTTTAATATATCGGCAATCTGCTTGCGTGTTGTTTCCTATTATACTCGCGCGATGCTTCAGTTTAATAGCTGCCGCCTGGGATAATAATGGAATTAAGTAAGGAGTAATTTTAAAATTTTTGGGTCAAAATAGCATCTATTGATCGTCGGCGTGCTAGGAATCACGGCTGCTGTCGTAATATCAACGCTTCAATGCTAATGATTCAGGAGCCATCGAACGATGAAAATGCGTAATTCATTCTCAAAAATCACCCTTTTAGTCGGCTTACTGAGTTTGACGGCCTGCGCTGTTCCCACCCACCAAACAGGGGCCAGTTACTCGCGCGATGAGGTGAGAATGGTCCAGGAAGTACAACTGGGTATCATTGTCGATGCCAGAGCAGTAACTATTGAGGGCACGCAAACGGGTATTGGCAGTATTGTCGGGGGTGCAGTGGGTTCAATTGCGGGCTCGGGTATCGATGACGGTCGAACGGCAGAAGTCGCTGCCGTGTTAGTGGGCACAGCGGGCGCGGTGGTGGGTGCCAAAGCAGAAAGTGTGCTGACTAAAGCGCAGGGCATGGAGTACACCATTCAGCTGGACCATGGCGAAGTGATTTCAACCGTTCAGGCGATTGAGCAGGCAGACGCAGTGCTGGTGGCGGGCGATAGGGTCAAAATTCTTTCCAATGGTAGCAACGTTCGTGTCAGTAAAATTCAAGGCTTATAACTTGAATCTCGAGAGTGATTTATCAAGAGCAATACTATGTTAGTGTTGGGCATAGAAAGTTCCTGTGATGAAACAGGGATCGCATTTTATGACACAGAGCGAGGTTTAATTTGCGAAGCCTTGCATAGTCAGATTGATTTACACAGGGAATTTGGCGGCGTAGTTCCTGAGTTGGCATCGCGCGATCATATTCGTAAAACCTTACCGATGATTAAACAGCTGATGACTGAGGCCAATATTACTTCGTCAGCTATTGACGGTATTGCCTATACTGCTGGTCCTGGCTTGATCGGTGCGTTGTTGGTGGGCGCTTCTCTTGGGCGATCGTTAGCCATGGCATGGGGTATTCCCGCGGTTGGCGTCCATCACATGGAAGGCCATTTGTTAGCGCCAATATTAGAACAACAGCCGCTGGAATTGCCGTTTGTTGCTTTACTGGTGTCGGGCGGTCATACACAGTTAATTGAAGTCGTAGCACTGGGGGATTACCGTTTATTGGGTGAATCGCTCGATGATGCGGCCGGTGAGGCCTTTGATAAGACCGCCAAGATGCTAGGTTTAAGCTATCCGGGTGGGCCTAAAATTGCGGCCCTAGCGGAAACCGGTGAGCCCGGCCGATTTACTTTTCCGCGGCCCATGGTGAATAGACCCGGTCTTGATTTCAGTTTTAGCGGTTTAAAAACGTTTGCCAGAAATACCATTATTCAGTGCCAGCAAGCGGATGGTGAATTGACATTGCAAACCAAAGCCGATATTGCCTATGCCTTTGAAGAGGCTGTGGTCAGCACTTTGTCGATAAAGTGTAAGCGAGCTTTACAGCAGTCAGGTCTCAAACGCTTAGTCATCGCCGGTGGTGTCAGTGCTAACCAGCGGCTCAGACAGGCCTTAGAGACAATGACCGGCGCGCAACAGGCTAAGGTATTTTATGCCCGGCCCGAATACTGCACCGATAACGGCGCCATGATTGCGCTGGCGGGTGCGCTGCGATTGCAGGCAGGCCATCAAGAACCGCTGTCGATTAATGTGAAGCCGCGCTGGCCATTAACTGAATTAGATGCGATGCAGTTATGAGTAGCGTATAAAAAAATCAATGGTCGAGGTGAAACAGTGGCAAATATTTTGATTGAAGATCTTGCGGTCGATACAGTGATAGGGCTTTGTGAGTGGGAAAAGCACACCGAGCAACGCTTATTTTTTGATATTGATATGCAAGTTGATATTAGCGATGCGGCCAGAGGCGATAACCTTGAGGCCAGCGTTGACTACGCCTGTGTCGCCCAGCAAGTGAATGATTTTACCCAAGCACAACAATGCTTATTGCTTGAGACATTAATAGAGCGGTTGTTGCAATATTTACTGGATCAACATCCAGCGATTCAAGACCTTACCATAACCATTCGAAAGCCTTTGGCGATTCAGGCCGCTCATTGTGCTGCAATCACGAGCAGTCTCTGTCGTGCTTAGCTGTCGCAATTGAATTTATTGCCGTTAAATTGGCTGCGATTAGAATTGTTGTTTTAATTCAGCTAAACAGATTTTTCGGGCATTTCTCAACGATTCGCCGACCGCTTTGCCGGTTAGGCCTGCGTTAACAAATTGTTCGGCGTTAATTTGATGGCAGCGTTGATAGGCAGTGCGTAAAAACGTGATTGAACCTAATACCGTATGCGCCTGCTCGTCATTAGTTGCGCTTAACGCTTCACAGCAATAGAGTAACTGTTCAAATCTTTCCGGTCTTCGCCACACATCGCAGCGGTCAAATAAATCAATAATTAAGTCAGGTTTACTGTTTTGCGCTTGCATAATATGGTCGCAATAGTGTACGGCCAATAGCGCTAGTTCACTGTATTCATTAGACACTTTTAATCGTTGTGTAATGGCGTTAACTTGGTCATTGCTACTCGGCTCAGGGCCAATCGTTTTGGCAGTGATGTTTTTTGCTCGGCTGAGATGGTTAATGCCGTGCAAGCATAAAGACCAGCGAACAGGCCCCGACAAATTCTGTTCAGCGCTGTAAGTTAATGCGTCGACGGTGCGCTGGCCTATCTGGCTAGCGACGTTGCGCATATTATCATGCTGATCAAAACAGCGATCGAGCTCGGGTAATAAAGCGGCTAGTGCGTCGCATTGCCGAAGCGTTTGAATAAAAACTTGAGGTGAGGCATGGTTCAGCGCTTGACTGAATTCACGCCAAATACGTTCGGCTGATAAGGTGGCGAGTTCGCCTGAGCGACTAATATCGCGCATCAGTAGTAATGTTCCTTTAGAAATTGAAAAGCCTAAATGCGCTAGCTTGGCATGAAAGCGTGCCACACGTAAGACCCGCAATGGGTCTTCATTAAAGGCCGGCGAAATATGCCGCAGTTGACGTTGCTGAATGTCCTTGAGTCCATGACAGGGATCAATTAACTGTCCGCTATCATCTTGGGCAATGGCATTAATGGTTAGGTCGCGTCTTGATAGGTCTTGTTCAAGGCTAACTTTAGGGTTGGCATCGACAGTAAAGCCCGTATGGCCAGTGCCTCGTTTACGTTCGGTGCGAGCAAGTGCGTATTCTTCTTTACTTTTTGGGTGTAAAAAAACGGGGAAGTCTTTGCCGACCTGCTGGTAATCGAGAGCCTCTAATTCAGCGGCAGAACCGCCGACAACCACCCAGTCACGTTCAGTAACGGGTAAGCCAAGCAACTGGTCACGAACGGCGCCGCCGACTAAATAAATTTTCATTGACTGAGTCTCGGCGCAGGACTGGCGGTGAAGTATTGCTGGTTATCTAGTTGCATTAGTGTTAAATGCTGGCCCCAAACACAGGCCGTGTCGAGACCAAATAGGGTATCGTTATCGGTATAGCCACCTAGCGAGGCCCAGTGGCCGAAAATAATTCTGTCGTTAATCGATTGTCGGTGAGGGTGTTTAAACCACGCGTAATAGCCGGCAGGTATATCCGCTAAGCCACCCTTGTAGTCGAACTCTAGGCCACCCTTAATATCGCAAATACGCATTCGGGTAAAATAGTTGGTGATGCATCGCAGTCGGTCAGTCCCGCTTAGGTCGGTCTGCCAGTGACTGGGGGTGTTGCCATACATGGTTGCTAAAAATGCGTCTATTGCTTCGCTGTTTAACACCGATGCTATTTCTTCGCTGTAACTTAAGGCTTGTTTGATCGACCACTGTGGTGGCAAGCCGGCATGCGACATAAAATATTGATTATGAGAATCATACTGGCATAGCGGTTGCTGGCGCAGCCATTCCATCCAGTGGTCGCAGTCGGGGTGACTGAGGATCTGATCAACAGTATCGCTGCTTTTGGCTTGACGATGGCCAAAGTAAATGGCCAATAAATGGAGATCGTGATTGCCCAGTACACAGCGTAGGCTATTACGATTTTCATACAGAAACGCTAAGGTCGCTAAAGAATCAGGGCCGCGATTGACCATGTCACCGGCCACCCAAAGGCAATCTTGGTCAGGATTGAAATTGACTTGATTTAAGCAGTCCATTAATTCTGTATAGCATCCTTGAATGTCGCCGACTGCGTATTGCGTCATATTACTGTCCGAGCATGAATGATTAACACGGCCTTATATTATTGGAGTGAATTAGGGTGAACCAAACCAAACGGTTCAATAATGGCATTGAAATCTACGCCTTCAAAACTGCGCATTTTATAACTACCTTCCATGGTACCCGTTTTCGTTGAAAGTATTGCGCCACTGCTGTAGCTGTAAGACTCTCCTGGCATGATGTCGGGCTGTTGACCCACGACACCTTCACCTTCAACTTCTCTAATGGTGTTATTTCCATCAGTGATGATCCAATGCCTAGCTAGTAGCTGCACGCTTTGTTCACTGTTGTTAGCAATACGGACCGTATAGGCAAAGGTATATTCAGCCAGCTCTTCATTGGAATGTTCAGGTAAGTAGCGGGGCTGAACCTTAACTTCTATACTTTGCTGTAATTTGAGTTGCGCTGTATTCATGGGTCAATTCTACGCCTAGGTTTTTATTAAAACGTGGTGGTTAAGGATTTGATGTTGTTGTTGCAAGAAAGTTAGCAATCTCAACAAAGGTCGTCAATGGCAGAGTTTCGGCTCTGGCCGTGTGATTAATGCCTAACTGCTCTAATTGATCAGCGGTGATAAGATTTTTAAGGCCGTTACGCAGGGTTTTACGTCGTTGAGAGAAGGCGGCTTTAACAACTTGATGAAATAATTTAGGGTTGTTAGCGCTAATCGGCAAAGATTCGAAAGGCTGTAAGCGAACAATCATCGACATGACTTTTGGTTTAGGGTTGAACGCTTCTGGCGGCACTTCAAATAGCGGTTCGACGGCGCAATAATATTGCGTCATCACGCTAAGGCGACCATAGGTTTTACTGCCGGGTTGGGCAGCCATTCGGTCAACGACTTCACGCTGTAACATAAAATGCATATCACTGATCACTTGACGGTGATCGAGTTGACTGCACTGCTCGAGTAAGTGAAAAATCAAGGGAGTCGAAATATTGTAGGGTAAGTTGCCAAACACTCTTAGTGCTTGATCGTCTTGTTGTCGATGCTTGATAAAGTCAAAGTTGAGGGCGTCGATTTGATGCAGCTTAACCCGTGAATCCTGAGAAAATTGGTTTGCGAGTTGAGCTGCCAAATCGCGGTCCAGTTCCAGTAGGTCCAGTGTTGCATGCTCGGCGAGCTGTTCGATGATAGGTAAGGTCAAGGCGCCTTGACCAGGGCCTATCTCAATAAATCGGTGATTACCCGTTGGGCTAATGGCGCGAACGATACGATCGATAACTGCACCATCTTGCAGAAAGTTTTGTCCAAACCGCTTGCGCGCTTGATGGCGATCTGTCGGAGAATTAAGGGGCTCCACAATCGTTTACCCGTATGAAGATTGGCAAAGGTCAACCGCCATATTTATGGCGGCTAGTAAACTACTGCTATTGGCTTGACCACTACCCGCTAAGTCAAAAGCGGTACCGTGATCGACCGAGGTGCGGATAAAGGGTAAGCCAAGTGTGATGTTAACTGCACGACCAAATCCATGCGATTTTAATACCGGTAAGCCTTGATCATGATACATGGCTAATACGGCATCAGCATTGGCTAAATACTTATCAGTGAACAATGTATCGGCTGGAAGTGCTTGACTTAACCGCATGCCTTGGGCTCTTAGCTCGGCTAAGCAGGGCTCAATAATACGTATTTCTTCATCGCCAAGATCTCCGCCTTCGCCGGCATGTGGGTTTAAGCCGCAAACTAAGATAGTAGGATCACTAATGCCGAAGTGATGAATTAAGTCGTGTTGTAAAATTGTGATCGTCTGCTTTAAATCGTCGTGGTTGATCGCTTCGGCAACGGCTTTAAGAGGTAGGTGGGTAGTCACTAAAGCAACGCGCAGCGGGCGGGTCAATAAGCCTTCTTCCGGATCCGCTGCTGGATTGGTAGCGAGCATCATCACCACTTTTGAGGTTTGTGTTTGTTGCGCAAGGTATTCTGTATGACCACTGAAAAATTTACTGTTAACACGACTAGCGTCATCGCTGCATTGCTGCAAGTACTGATTGATTATATGTTTATTAATAGGGCCGGTGACTAAGCCATTAAGCTGCTTGCTCTGGCAGAGGTCGATGGCACGATCAAGAGTTGCCAATACGTAGCCCGACGCCTGTGGATTGGCTGCCCCAGCTTCAATCGACGTATTCAGCGGAATCGCATCAACGATTAATTCACCTGCAGCAGAAGGTTGGGCCGCTTGAGACGGCTGATAAGGCTTGATCGTTAATGGTAGGCCCAGTTGTGAGGCGCGGGCTTTAAGTAGCTGTGGGTTGGCAATAGCCACTAGCTCAGCATGATGGGCTTGCTGCGCTATTTGAATAGTAATGTCAGGGCCAATGCCTGCCGGTTCGCCGGGTGTGATAGCAATGCGCGGTGTGCGATTCATATTGGCTTGACTGCCTTATTTAATGTCAACGTATGCATTGTCACGTAAGTCTTGTAACCAGTTGTTGAGCGCGTCATCGTATTTGGTTTCTGCAATTGCCATTCGTGCACGTTGATTGGCTAGCTCGGAGGATAAATCTTTTTCGCGCCGATCAGTCACTTGCAATATATGCCAGCCAAATTGGCTGTTAAATATTGCAGAGGTCTGATTGATATCGGTATTCGCCATCATGGTTTCAAATTCGGGGACTAAGGTCCCAGGTTCTGCCCAGCCTAGATCTCCACCGGTTAATGCTGAGCCTGGGTCGTCAGAGTATTTTCTGGCTAAAGAAGCGAAATCTTCGCCATCAATAATTTTTTTACGAACTTCTGCGGCGAGAATCTTGGCATCATCAATACTACGAATTTCATTAGGCGCAATCAAAATATGGCGTACTTTGGTTTCGGTTTGGCTGCCCTCTATGCCGCCACGTTTTGCCAGAATATGGATAATATGTAGACCGCTGTCACTGCGTATGGCTTCACTGATTGACCCTTCTGAAAGTTCGCTAACAGTCGCTTGAAACATCATGGGAATTTCACTAAAGCGTCGCCAGCCTAAGGGGTTGTGTTCTGCTGCGATAAGTTTAGCTTGGCCAGCAATCGGCGGGAAGCCGCCTTCGGATGCGGCCAGTGACCTGAGTTTAGAAATCTTTTTGTTAGCGGCTGCAACGATATCTTTTGAGGCATCGGCATCGACAGCGAGAAGGATGTGATCGATATTGTATTCAACTTCAAGCAGTGCTTGCCCTTTTTCTGAGCGCAAAAAATTATCGACTTCGCCCTGATCAATATTGATGGTTCTTATAACACTGCGTCTTTGCACTTCGCGAATTATCATATCACGACGTATTTTATTTCTAATTTCAAGGTAAGACTGGCCTTGTTTTTCAACCGATAATTTGAACTCAGCAAGACTAAGATTATTTCTTGCTGCAATGGAATTCATGGTGTCATTTAATTGTTGGTCGTCAATTCGTAAGCCGATTTTCTCGGCTCTTTGCAGCTGCAAGCTTTCTAATATTTTTTGTTCAAGAACTTGTTCAAATAAACGATTATTGTCAGGCAGTGGTTGCTTGTTTGCGATTAGGCGTCGCTGGATTTCGGCCATTTGATCACGTATCTCGCTTGCTAACACGACATCATCTTCGGCGATAGCAACGACTTGCTCAATCACTTCATATTCCGCATGGCTGGCAGTATTTAATAATAAGGTAAAAATAAATATGCCGGTCATCATGTTGCGCTGAGTGAAGCAGGCACTCGCTTTAATAAAAGCTGAATAAAGGTGGTTAAGGGTTGAAAAAAATAACTGTCTCATAGATAAACTTATCCGTTATAAAAGTCGCTTTGTCGCTTTGTCGCTTGCCGACGTCACATTAATACTTTTGATTAATTATAGAGGCTGCTTTGCCAATCATTTGATCGATAGCCATGAATCGACTCACTTAATATTGAATCTACCTTGCTACCAATACCAAACAAGCCCTTTAATTCTATTTGTAAAAAAACGCTGCGATCGCGCCGCTGTTGTTGAGCGTCATATCGGTAGATAAGCGCGTCGCGATAGATGACTTGCCAGCGGATGCAGCAGTTATTGTAGGCAATCCCAGCCAGTGCTTCATTGCTCCGTTTTTGTACGGTGTCGTATTGGTAGCGACCGATCACTGACCAACGAGAATTTAGCGCTTTGACAAAACTAAGATCAGCTTGTTCAATCGTTTGCGCTAACAAAGAATATTGTTGGTTAGCTCGGCGGTAATGATACCCCATATTGAAGATATTACTGGTTTTTTCTTGCCCCCGATAAGCTAATTGCCAGTGGCCTTCTGCTAATTGTTTTTGATGCGGGTTCCAGTTCATGCTTAGCGAGCTTTGCCAGGCGGGTGACAGCGAGGTGGTTAATTCACCAACGATAGATGAGCTGTTGTTTTGGTTTTCACCCGGCCACATTGGGCTTTGGGATCCGGACATTTGATCGTCGTTATTGTCGAGATAAAAAATCTGACCGATAGTGACGGCCAGTGTTTCATGACCGATAGAGTCGAAACGTCGATGATTTAAGTAAAGCGATACTTGTTCAGTATCCGCTAAATAGTCGTAACCACTGCGTGGTGAGCTTGCCAATAACTGATCGATAGTTAAGCTCATTAATTCACTGTCTAAGCCGCCGTTAAATACAGTGCTGTGTGGATAGTTTTCGTCGGCGTCGCGATACTGGTAAAGCAGACCGGGTGATAAGAGCTTCCTGCCATCATTATTTTCAAGCAGCAGATCTAATTTAACTGCTGCTTGTGGTGCGGTGCTAGTGAATTTTTCTGAACCGCTATTAAACCCTATAAGATCATCAAATTTGATCTTATAGCTTAGATGTTGGACGCCAATCGAAGGGCGAAGGCGGATGCCAGACCACTGCATAGGTAAATCAATATTGAGTTCACCAAAGCGGCGATGAACGTCAGCGTATTGTTTTTGTTCAAAGTGGCTTTCTTGCCAGCGACCTCTTGCGCCAAGGCTGAAAGGCCCAGTGGGCGACTGAAAAGCGAGGTACCACTCCGGTATTTTTTCCAGCAGCGTGGCATTCGTCTGCTGGTCATCCAATAAAGATTGGTAGTGTTGAAGTTTAACCCCCGCTGAAAATTGGTCGCCGTAAAAGTTCAGTTCTGCGCGCTGATGTAAATGGCTGCGGCGACTACTGCTGAGGCTGAAATTATTTAGGTCACGTAAGTAGTCACGGTCGCTGCTACGAATCACATCAATTTCACTCACGACATGCTTGCCCCATTGGCCTTGTTCTTGAATGTTGAGCAGCCAGCGATTGGCGTCGACTTGTGGGTTACCGTTGCTGGCTTGCTGTTTGGCATAAACCGGATCGTGATCGAGGTAGGCTACATCAATATTCCAACGATCGAATCGATTCAGCCAGCGTGCCGAAGCTTGAGTAACATAGCCGCGTTTAGCGTGGTAGCGCGGCGAAAATGTTGCATCTAATTGTGGAGCAATATTAAAGTAGTAGGGGGTCGCCAGATCAAAGCCGCTGCTGCTATTGGATATATCCGGGAATAACAATCCCGATTGACGTGCATTGCCAATCGGAAATTGAACGTAGGGAAAATAAAATACCGGTAGTCCATGAATTGAAATTTTTGCCTGTTTGGCGCGTCCTTGGCCCTCTTCGCTATCTAACGTTAAATGCTCGGCGCTTAGTAGCCATAACTGATTACCCGGTTGGCATCGGGTGAAGTTACCTTGCTCAACCGTTAAG
>MDTB01142395.1_pt1 | contig 14094 bp, 17 predicted proteins | sample 811161 | NCBI WGS metagenome assembly MDTB01 (sample SAMN05326650, study PRJNA326480) | marine metagenome | isolation source: seawater | place: Mediterranean Sea | collected 2009
GCCAAATATATTTTCAGATGATACAGCTGCTATTACATCTTTTCCATAACTGGTAGTGATAGATACATTTTTTTTTTCTTCAGGGATAAATTCATAACTGTGAATAAAATAAGCATGATTTTTGTTAATAACATCTTTAAAAACTTTAGAAGTATTTTCTATTTTTAGTTCATTCCAGCCCATGTGGGGAATTTTAAGTTTAGACAATCCCAAATCTAATTTAATTACTTTTCCTGGTATCCAGTTTAATCCAGGTGTTTTTTTTTCTTCATGTCCTATTGTGGCAAATAATTGCATCCCAGCGCAAATTCCATATATTGGTTTTTTTTTTATTAAAACACTTTCATTCAACTCATCTAGCAAACCTCTGATGTTATCAATACCGCTTTTGCAAGCTCCAAATGAACCTTGCCCAGGCAAAACTATTTTGTCTGATTTTTTTATATCATCAACTTCTGAACTAACTTTAACTAAATAGTTTAAATTATTATCAGAATTTGCTTTTTCAATAGATTTAGCAATTGACCTTAAATTGCCAACTCCATAATCAACGACGGTTAATAGCATTTAATTATAATTTGCCTTTTGTAGAAGGTATAGAGTTTTTTATTCTATTGTCTATTGTTAACCCATCTTTTAAGGATCTTGCTAAGCCTTTGAAGCAAGACTCAATTTTATGATGACTGTTGTCTCCATAAATATTTTCAACATGTAAAGTAATACCTGCTGACTGAGAGAAAGCTTGAAACCATTCTTTAAAAAGCTCCGTATCCATTTCACCAAGTTTTTCAACTTTGAGATCAACCTTCCAAATTAAATAAGGTCTATTAGATATATCTATAGACACTCTACTTAATGTTTCATCCATTGGAATAATAGTTGAAGCATATCGTTTTATCCCCTTCAAACTCCCTGCAGCTTTTTTAATTGCTTCCCCTATAGCTATTCCAGTATCTTCAGTAGTATGGTGAAGATCTATGTGCGTATCACCTTTTGCTTTAACAGCTATATCAATTAATGAATGCTTGGAGAGTTGCTCAAGCATATGATCAAGAAAGCCAATACCAGTTTGAATCTTATACTTGCCTTTGCCGTCTAGATTTACCTCAACTGCTATGCTTGTTTCCTTTGTTTTTCGTAATATTTTAGCTTTTCTCATAAAATAAAGTAATAATTCTAATGCTATATATATAATTAATCATTTTATCAATAAACTGAATATGTCTATTGAAGAAATTAAATTAATCTCCACATAAGATAACATGAATACAGCTCAAAAATGGCATGGAACAACAATTGTACTACTGAGGAAAAATAACCAAACTGTCGTTGCTGGAGATGGACAAGTAAGTTTAGGAAATACGATTTTAAAAAGCAAAGCCAAAAAGGTTAGAAAAATAGAAAAAAGAGGAGTTATAGCCGGTTTTGCTGGATCTACCGCAGATGCACTAACTCTTTTTGAAAGACTGGAAGCAAAATTAGAAAAACATGCTGGAAATCTCCCTAGAGCAGCTGTAGAGCTTGCAAAAGACTGGAGGACAGATAAATACCTCAGAAGACTAGAGGCTTTAATGGCAGTAGCAGATAAAGAAAACAGCTATATACTATCAGGTACAGGAGATGTTCTAGAACCAGAAGATGGAATTATTGGCATAGGTTCAGGAGGTAATTATGCCCTTGCAGCTGCAAAAGTTTTAATAGAAAGTGACCTTTCAGCTGAAGAAGTTGCAAAAAAATCAATTAAAATTGCTTCAGATATTTGTGTATTTACTAACAACAATATTACAATTGAAAAAATTTAATCATGCCAGACACAAAAAAAAAAATTACAAATTTAAACTTAGTAAAAAAAGAGACTAAAAAAAATGGCCCCAAAGTTAGTGCTCTTTCGCCGAGAGAAATAGTTTCAGAATTAGACCGTTATGTCATTGGACAAAAAAAAGCGAAGAAAGCTGTTGCTATAGCTCTTAGAAATAGATGGAGAAGACAAGCCTTAGATGATCAAATGAAAGAAGAAGTTTTACCAAAAAATATTTTAATGATTGGACCAACAGGTGTTGGGAAGACAGAAATTTCAAGAAGACTATCAAAACTCGCTGAGGCACCTTTTATAAAAGTTGAAGCAACAAGGTTTACAGAAGTTGGTTATGTTGGAAGAGACGTTGAACAAATAATCAGAGACTTAATAGAAATTGCAATTGCTCTCGAAAAAGAAAAAAAACGAAAGGAAGTTTTTGCTAAAGCTCAGTTATTAGCAGAAGAGAAAGTATTAGACGCATTGGTAGGTAACAAAGCTAGCATAGCAACAAGGGAAAGTTTCAGAAAAAGATTAAGAAGTGGAGACCTTGATGATAACGAAATAGAAATTGAAGTTAATGAAGGTCCTTCTAATATGCAAAGCTTTGAAATACCTGGAATGCCTGGAGGAAATATAGGAATGATAAATGTATCTGAAATACTTGGTAAAGGCATGGGTCAAAAACCAAAAAAAAAGAAAATGACAGTGAAAGAATCTCACGACATCTTGATAGCCCAAGAATCAGATAAATTAATTGAACAAGATAAAATTATCAAACAGGCAAAAATTTCAACAGAAAATAACGGTATTGTATTTCTTGATGAAATAGACAAGATTTCAGCACGAGGAGATAGAATGGGAGGAGACGTGTCTCGTGAAGGAGTACAAAGAGATTTGCTTCCCTTAATTGAAGGAACAACAGTAAGCACTAAATATGGCCCAATCAAAACTGACCATATTTTGTTTATAGCCTCTGGTGCTTTTCAACTTGCAAAGCCATCCGATCTTTTGCCTGAATTACAAGGTCGTTTACCAATTAGAGTAGAACTAAATGCCTTAACTGAAGAGGATTTTAAAAGAATTTTAAAAGAACCAGATAATAGCTTGATAAAACAATATATTGCTTTGTTAAAAACTGAAAATGTAGATTTAGAATTTACAGATGATGGAATTGGCTTGCTAGCTAAGATGTCTGCAGAAATAAATTCATCAGTAGAAAATATTGGAGCCCGTAGATTACACACTCTTCTTGAAAAAGTTTTAGATGATATAAGTTTTACTGCTTCGGATCGATCTGGAGAGAAAATTATTATAGACAAAAGCTATATAGAAAAAAATTTAGGTGAGCTTTCAAAAGATACTGATTTAAGTAAATTTATACTATAGCTTCTTAAGTCTAATAATTAAAGCTCCCTCACCACCATCGCTAATTTCAGCAGGATCAATGCTGTGAACTTTATCAGAAAGCTCTTTTTGAGTATTTATAAATTCAGGCACAGCAAATTTTAATTTACTTAAATCTTTTGAAACATAAGTATTTTGATTTGAATTTGAATGTAAGCCTTTGCCAGTAATTAATAAAATCTCCCTAAATCCCTTTTCTTGGCAATCTATTATTAATTCTTTAATTTTTAAATTTGCCTCTAGCAATGAAAAACCATGAAGATCAAATCTGAATCTTTGAATTTTTTGGTCAGTTTTCTTTGCCTCTAATTCTTTATCAAAAATATCTTTTGGATTTTTAGTGTATTTTTCCCAGTCTAATTTATCTTTTTTTGAAATATGTTCTTTTTTTTTCACTTAACGATTTCACATAAAAACCAGTTTGGATCTTTACTACTAGAACTTTTTGAAAACTTCCAGTAATCAGTTACAATTTTTATTTTATCTGGATCACCTTCGATAATTTTATCATTTTTATCTTTCTTAACTGAAATTATTTCACACACAAACTTTACTGTTGCAAAGAATTCATTTTTAATTTTTTCAAATTTTTCTATATTGGAATATTTTATTCCGATAAAAGTCATTTCAGATTTAATGTTATCTTTATTTCTCTGATCAATAGCATTATTGAAATTCTCTACCATATTTTTTGTTAAAAGACTTGAAAGCTTTGCTTTTTCTCCTTTAGCAAAAGAAGTAAGAATAGTTTCATAAGCTATTTCTGCACCTTTTAAAAACTCTATCTTTTGATCATTATCAAGTCCAGTTTCAGCAATTGGTTTAGCTTTTTCCTGGGGTTTAAATTTTTCAAATTTTTTTTCATCAAAAACTGTTGAAACTTTAGCCTCATGACCAGTTTTTCTTCCTAGAATGTTTCTCAATCTTAGAATGATAAACCCTGCTATCATTGCTAACAAAATTATGTCTATAAAACCAAAATTATTACTCATAGTTTGATAAATATACATTAATAATATAATTTTGTAACAGTCAAATGAACTCAGTATTGCTAATAATTATTGGATTACCTATCTTGGAGATCATGTTAATGATAAAACTTGGCCAGAGTATAGGTGCATTTAATACAGTATTAATAATTTTTTTTACAGCCATAGTTGGGATTTATTACGCAAGATTAGAAGGCATTAATACAATTAGATCAGGAATTTCCAACTTGTACCAAAATAAAGCTCCAATTTATGAGATAATTTCTGGAGCATCAATTGCCATAGCTGCTTTTTTATTAATTGTACCTGGTTTTATTACCGACGGGCTAGGCTTCTTGTTATTAATGCCGTTCTCAAGAAAAATTATAATAAACTTTTGGCTGAAAAAAAGAAGTTTTAATAAAACAAAAAATAGCGATAAAAATAATATTGTAGAGGCAGAAATAATAGAGGATAAAAATAAAAAAGATGACACATAAGATAATAGCAAAATATATTAAAAATTTAAAATTTGAAATTCCGAATGCGAAAACTTTTTTTTTACTAGAAAAAGAAATATCAAACTATAAAATTAATATAGAAATTAAAAGTAGACAATTAAAAGAAAAAATAATCGAAGTCGATACTTCTATATCACTTCTACCTACTAAAGAAGATTTTGAAAAAATTAATACTATAATTATTTACTCTACCATTATTGAAGTAGAACTAAAAGTTGAGGACAAAAAAAAATTGGAAAAGATAGTTTTAGTAGAGGTGCCAAATGCCATATATTCAGAATTAAGATTGCTGTTTATTTCACTGTTTGAAAAGTGTGGTTTTAAGAAAATAAAAGTAGAAGAAAAAGTTGATTTTGAAGCATTGTATAAAAAAAGATCTATTCAATAAAAATTTTTTTTTAATTCTTTTTTAACAAATTCTTTATGTAGCTTCTGTTCCTCTACAGTAGGTTCAATAATTTTTTTATAATATACTTTATTATCACTTCCTGAAATATTAATAAATTTTTCTTGGGTAGTGTTGTCATTAAAACTTAATTTTGGTTCTTTTACATCAAGTAAGTTTATATAAACCTCTCTTAACAACTCACAATCTAGCAAGGCATTGTGTTTTGTTCTTCTAGACAAATCTATATTAAATTTTTTACAAAGTGCGTCGAGTGAATTTGAAGTTCCGGGAAATTTTCCTCTGGCAATTTCTAAGCTATCAATTACGTTTTCTCTTTTAATTTCATCTTTCTTTAATAATTTAAATTCATAGTTTAAAAAACCAAGGTCAAAAGACGCATTATGAATTATAATTTTTTTATCTTTAATAAATTCTACAAATGGCTGGGCAATTTTATCAAACGTTTCTTTTGTTTTTAAAAAATCAGTAGAAAACCCATGTATCTTGAATGCTTCGTTGGGAACTTCTCTCTCAGGATTTATAATTTTATGAAATATTCTATTTGTAGGAATGAATTCTCTTGTTTCTATACAAGCTACTTCAACAATTCTATGCCCTTCGTTAAAAGAAAGACCGGTCGTTTCTGTATCTAAAAATATTTCATTCATATATTTTAATAATTTTTTTAACATTCTTTTTTAAATTCATCAAATTGCTATTATTATTGATAACATGATCACTCACCTGGATTTTTTTTGATGGTGATATCTGTCTTTTGTCTAATAAATTAAACATTTTTTTACTACTTCCTCTGTTTAAATATCTTTTTAAGCGTAATTTTTTTTTAGCTCCAACAAAAATTATTTTATCAAAATATTTATTTAATCTATTTTCTACAAGAAGTGGAATTTCTAAAATCAATATTTTGTGTTTTTTCTTTAAAAATATTTTCATTTTTTTTCTTACTTCAGGATGAATCAAGAACTCTAATTTTCTAAATTTTTTCTTATCTTTTTTTATTATTTGTTTAATTTGGCTTTTTATCTTTTTTTTAGATTTAAATTTAAATAATTTAAAAAGTTTATTTAAAAATTTTTTATCTTTGTAAATTTGAGCTACAACTCGATCAGCAAAAAATATTGGATATTTGTTACTAGCCATTATTTTTGCCACTGTAGTTTTTCCTGACGATATTGAACCTGTAACACCTAATATAAACATTTTAAATTAAACTTAGTACATTGTTATCAATTTTTGGTTTTAAACCATGCCATAATTGGAATGCTAATTGGGCCTGATAAATAAACATTAATTTTCCATTCTCTATTTTGTTGCCGCTTTTTTCTGCTTCTTTTAAAAAATTTGTTTTTACTGGATTATAGATCACATCAAAAAAAAATTTTGATCTTATTTTGTTATATTCTAAATCTATTATGTCGTTATTTTTTAAACCCAAGCTAGTTGCGTTTATAATCATATCAAAATCTACAGTTTCGCCCCATTTAATGACTCTAAGTTCAGTAAATATATTTTTTAAATTTTCTGCTTTCTCAACTGTTCTGTTGCTAATAGTAATTTCTAAAGCTCCTAATTTTTGTAAAGAATAGATTAGAGACGGGGCGACGCCACCCGCACCTAATAAAAATATTTTCTTTCCTTTCAAACTATATTTAATATGTTTTAAGGACTCTTCAAATCCTCCAACATCAGTGTTGTCCCCTATAACTTTATTATTTATTTTATAAATTGTATTTACAGATTTAATTTTTTTTACAACCGGTGTAAGTTCATCACAAAATTTAAGGATAGTTTGCTTGTGCGGAACGGTAATATTTATACCAGAAATATTTCCTTTTCTTATGTCTTTAATAACAGACTCAACCTGATCTTCTTCTATTAATTTTTTATCATAATTTGCCTCTATATTGTTTATTTTAAACCAATAATTATGCAATTTAGGAGATAACGAATGTTCTATAGGATTGCCAATTACCAAATATTTTTTCATTTTAATAGATTTAAATATTCTTTCAATTTTTTTACTGGAAGCCCCATTATGGAATCCATATCGCCTTTTATACTTTCAAACAAATCTAAGCCACTCGCTTCCACTTGATATACGCCATAGGAAAGTAAAGTTTCTGTATCGATCTTATTTAAATAATTTCTTAAATAGTCATCGGAAAGTTTTTTCATCTTAAGCTCAGAAGTGTCAGTATAATTCCATATCATAGCACCATTTTTAGTAATACAAATAGAACTTATTAAAAAGTGCACGGATCCATTTAGCTTTTGTAATATACTTAATGCCTCATCTCTAGACTTCGGTTTATTTATAATCTTATTTTCTAGACTTATTACACTATCAGCGCCCAAAACTAATATATTAGGATTTTTTGAGCTTACCTTTACAGACTTTAACTCGGCTAAATTTTTAGATATCAAAAATGGTGTAGCTCCAGCTTCAAGTAACGAGTCTTTTGCTTGCTCTTCATCCACATTTGAATGGATTACTTCACAATTCAGCTTATTGGCTTCGAGTATTTTTTTTCTAACTCCGCTTTTAGACGCTAAAATAATTTTCATTTATTTTTATTTTTTTTAATATCATAAATTTTTATTATTGCTGCTGCGGTTTCTTCTACAGACTTCCTTGTTACATCTATGATTGGCCAATTATATTTCTTAAACATGTTTTTTGAATCTTGGACCTCTTGTTTGATAGACTCTAACTCAGTATATTTTGAAAATTTTTTTTCATTTGTTATTGCTACTCTATTTCTTCTAATGTCAACTAGTCTTTCAGGTTCTACATATAAGCCAATTACGCAACTTGACTCGGGTTTCTCTTTTAATATTTGTGGGATCTCTTGTTTAAGAACCAGGGGTATATTTATTGTTTTGTAACCTCTGTTTGCAAGGTATATCGAAGTTGGGGTTTTGCTTGTTCTACTTACTCCTAATAAAACAATATCAGATTCTTCAACATCATTTGTTTTTTTTCCATCATCGTGAGACATTGTAAACTGTATGGCATCTATTCTTTTATAATAATCATCATCTAGTACGTGTTGTGCACTTGGTTTGTGTGTTGCTTTTTGGTTGAGTAATTTAGAAAATGTTAATATTAAATTTCCAAGTATACCAAAACATGGAATTTTCATTTTTTCTGCTTCGTTAGATAAATGTTTGGCTAGTTTAGTTTCAACTATCGTGTATAAAATTATAGGATTTTCCTCTGGTGTGCATTCGTTTATAATTTTATTAATTTGTTGATTTGTTCTAACAAAAACATATTCCTTTTTATCATAATTAAAATTATTAAATTGTGATTTTAACGCTAAAAATATTCTATCTAGAGTTTCCCCTGTAGAGTCCGAAATTAAATATATTTGGTATTTTTGTCCCATGTCTAAATCTGTTAATAAATTTGTTATAACTTAATTTTATACAATTTAGTTTCATATAATAAAAAAGTCCTAACAATAGTTAACATTATTTAAACTTTTTATTAGATGTTAATAATAATAATATAATACTTTAAAAATGTTGATAATTTAGTCTTTTCTATAGTTAATTAAGTCTTTCGTTAGATTTTACACTGAATAAGGTGTTAAAAAGCTTGTATAAAAACTTATCAAACTAACTAACATGACCTATATCAAATAATATACTTTTAAATATATTATTATATTTATGAGTAAATTAATAAATTGTATAAAAAAAAAGGATTCATCTTGTGTTCCAGTTTGGTTTATGCGACAAGCAGGACGTTATCTTCCTGAATTTAGAGAGATTAGAAAAAAAAATCCAAACTTTATTAAATTATGTTTAGACAGTGATTTAAGTAGTGAAATCACTTTACAACCAATAAAAAGATTTGACTTAGACGCTGCAATTATTTTTTCCGATATTCTTATGGTTCCTTATGCTCTAGGGCAAAACGTTGAATTCACAGATAATGGCCCAGAGTTATCAAATTTTAATTTAAGATCATTTCTTAAAAATGACAAAATTAACTTTACTCAAAAATTACATCCAATTTATAAAGCGATTGAAAAAACAAAAAAAAAATTGAATAAAGAAAAATCATTAGTAGCGTTTGTAGGTGCTCCATGGACATTATTAGTCTATATGATGGGCTTAAAAAAAAATAAAAATGAAATAAATTTAGAAAAACTAAAAGGGAAAGATTTTGAAGTAAACATTATATTAGATAAATTAAATGAATATTTATCCATTCATATAGAGAATCAAATAAACGCTGGAGCAGATGTGATACAAATTTTTGATTCCTGGGCAGGTCTTTTACCTAAAAAAAAATTACCAGACTATTGTTTTATTCCAAATTTAAAAATAATAAACTTTTGCAAAAAAAATAACATTGTAAATATATGTTTTCCAAGAGGTATTAAAGAGAGTTACTTGGAGTTTTTACAGATCGTGAAACCGGATTGTCTTAGTCTAGATTATGAAATTAATCCTGAGTGGGCTAATAAAAATTTATCTAATGTTTGTCTACAAGGCGGAATGAGTCCTCATTTTTTGTTTAAAAAAGAAGAAGAAATTAACAAAGAAGTTGATAGATATTTAAATATTTTTAAAGATAAACCATATATATTTAATTTAGGACATGGTTTAACACCTGAGACAGATCCAGATGTTTTAAAAAAAGTAATAGAAAGGGTGAGGTTATATTAATTATGAAAAAAGCAATTATTCTTTTTAATCTGGGAGGTCCGGATAAGCCAGAGTCTGTTCAGCCATTTCTCTTTAATTTATTCAATGATCCAGCTATTATTTCTTTACCAACAATTTTAAGATATCCATTAGCTAAGTTAATAGCTAAAAGGAGGGCGCCAGTAGCAAAAGCAATATATTCTGAGATTGGAGGAAGTTCACCAATATTACAACAAACTTTAATACAAGCCAGAGCAATTGAAAAAAGTCTTGTCGGGGAAAAGGACTCCTATAAATGTTTTATTGTTATGAGGTGCTGGAACCCGCGTGCAGAGGAAACTATAAAAAAAGTAAAAAAATTTGATCCTCAACAGATAATTCTTCTTCCACTATACCCGCAGTATTCAGCAGCTACCTCAGGATCATCTATAAAAGAATGGGAAGAAACGTGTAATGATCATCAGTATAAAGTAGATACAAAAATTATATGCTGCTATCCTACTGAAGAAAGTTTTATTACGTCCCATGCTAATTTAATCAAACAAAAAATTAAAAAAGAGGATAAAGACAACACCATTATAATCTTTTCAGCTCACGGTTTACCAGAGAACAAAATAAAAAAAGGAGATCCTTATCAGTGGCAAGTAGAGAAATCAGTAGAAAAATTAGTCGAAGTTTTGTGCCTAAAGAAGTCTGAGTTTATCTTAAGCTATCAAAGTCGTGTAGGGCCTTTAAAATGGATAGGACCATCAACCGACAAAATAATTATTTCAGAATCTAAAAAAAATAAAAAAATTATTTTAATTCCTATAGCTTTTGTTTCTGAACATTCTGAGACACTAGTTGAATTAGACATAGAATATAAGAAAATAGCAATAGATAATGGTTGTAAAGAATATGTAAGAATACCAGCATTAACTAGCAATCAAGAGTTTATAAGTTCTCTTAAAAAAAGTATATTAAAGTCGGCGCATCAGGAGAAGTATACTTCTTCGATACTTTGTCCTGAAAAGTTTAAAAAATGCCCAAGATTAATGGAAATTTAATGAATTATTATTTATTATTTAAATCACTTCATTTGATCGCAGTTATTTCATGGATGGCAGGACTTTTATATCTTCCTAGAATTTTTGTCTATCATTCAGAAACAACTGATAATCAAAGTCAAAAAGATACTTTTAAAATAATGGAAAAAAGACTTTTTTTTTACATTATGAATCCAGCTATGATTTTATCTTGGATTTTTGGGCTACTTTTAATTCACTCTTTGGGCGCTGAAGTTTTTTCAGCTTTGTGGATGCAAATTAAGTTAATACTAGTAATACTTTTAACAATTTATCATTTTTTTTTGTTATACTGTCTTCAATGTTTTGCTTTAGACAATAACAAATATTCATCTAGATTTTTTAGAATTATCAATGAAGTGCCCACTATTTTACTTATAATCACTATATTCCTTGTAGTATTTAAGCCATTATAGTACTTGAAATATTTAAAAAAAAACATATATTATTGTTCACTTCCAAAAAATTAAATCCTTTATGAATCTACAAGAACTTAAGAAACGAAATCCAGCGGAACTGATATCTGAAGCTGAAAAGCTCGGCATAGAAAATCCTAGCACACTCAGAAAGCAAGAAATTTTATTTGCAATTTTAAAAAAATTAGCTGAGAAAAATGAGCAAATAACCGGCAACGGAGTTTTAGAAGTTTTGCAAGACGGTTTTGGTTTTTTGAGAGCTATGGAGTCAAATTACTTACCCGGACCAGATGATATATATGTTAGTCCAAGTCAAATTAGGAGATTTGGCTTAAGGACCGGAGATTCAGTAGAAGGAGAAATTAGATCACCAAAAGACGCGGAAAGATATTTTGCTCTTTTGCAAGTTAATAAAATTAATTTTGAAGAACCAGATAAAGGTAGAAATAAAATTGCATTTGACAATTTAACACCTCTATATCCTAACGAGAGAATTAAATTAGAAACAGAATCCAGCAAAGTTGAAAAAAAGCCGGATAATACTGCAAGATTAATAGACTTAGTTAGCCCTATAGGAAAAGGTCAAAGAGCTTTAATTGTTTCTCCTCCTAGAGCCGGTAAAACTATTATTCTACAAAATATAGCGCAATCTATAACAACCAACCATCCAGAGTGTTATCTAATGGTTTTGCTGATAGACGAAAGACCAGAAGAAGTAACAGATATGCAAAGGTCAGTAAAAGGAGAAGTTGTGAGTTCTACTTTCGATGAACCTGCTTCTCGTCACGTAGCTGTTGCTGAAATGGTAATAGAAAAAGCCAAGAGATTAGTAGAGCATAAAAAAGATGTAGTTATATTATTAGATTCTATTACTAGACTAGGAAGAGCTTATAACGCGGTTATTCCAAGTTCTGGAAAAGTTTTAACAGGAGGTGTTGATGCAAATGCCCTACAGAGACCAAAGAGATTTTTTGGTGCGGCAAGAAACGTAGAAGAAGGAGGATCTCTAACAATTATATCTACAGCACTTATAGACACAGGTTCTAGAATGGACGAAGTGATTTTTGAAGAATTTAAAGGAACAGGAAATTGTGAATTGATACTTGACAGAAAAGTAGCAGATAAAAGAATTTATCCAGCGCTTGATGTAACAAGATCAGGCACAAGAAGAGAAGAGTTACTTTTCCAAAAAGACGAATTATCTAAAATGAATGTATTGAGAAGAATTATAAGTCCAATGGGTACAATGGATGGAATAGAATTTTTAATATCTAAACTTAAAAATACAAAAAACAATACAGACTTTTTTGAGTCAATGAATAAAACGAATTAGTTAAATCCAACCCAAGTCTTTTTCTTATTTTTTACGTTAAAACATATATACTACGTAAAGATTTTATATGAATATATACGCACTATCGTCAGGAAAGGGGCCGTCAGGAATTGCAATAATAAGATTGTCGGGTAATAGCATTTTAGGGATTGTAAAATCTATTTCGAAACAAACAACCTTAAAAGAAAAAGAACTTAATATTTGTAAATTTTATAATCCAAAAAACAATGTGTTAATAGATGAAGGTTTACTACTTTGGTTTCCTGCTCCAAACAGCTACACAGGAGAGGATTTAGCAGAATTCCATATCCATGGAAGTAATGCGGTTATTAATAGCTTTTTAGAGGCTCTTTCGCATCAAAAAAACTGTAGATTAGCGGAACCAGGAGAGTTCACTAAAATCGCTTTTTATAATGATAAATTAGATTTACTAAAAGCAGAAAGTATTGGGGATCTAATTCACGCTGAAACCGAATTGCAAAGGCAACAAGCTATTAAATTAGTTCAAGGAAATGCTTCAAATTACTATAATGATTTAAGAGAAAAGTTGATTAAATCCCTTGCTTTTATCGAGGCTAAAATTGATTTTGCCGAAGACGATCTCCCTGAAAAAATTTTAAAAGAAACTTTGAAATCAGTAAAAAAAATTAACGAAGATATTCATAAAATTATTAATGATAATAAAATAGGTGAAAAAATACGAGATGGGTTTAAAATTTTCATAATTGGAGAAGTTAATTCAGGCAAGTCTTCGTTGCTTAATTTATTATCTAAAAGAGAAGTTGCAATTGTTTCAGAAGAAGAGGGAACAACTAGGGATGTAATTGAAGCATATCTTAATATAGATGGTTATCCTGTTATACTTGCAGATACTGCAGGAATAAGGGAAACCAAAAATGTAGTAGAAAAAAAAGGCATATCACTTGCAATAAAAAAGTCTGAAGAAGCGGATTTAAATATTGTGGTGATAGATAACACTACGCCGCAAATAAACGAAAAAATTAAAAGTATGATTAACAATGATACTATTGTATTATTAAATAAGTCAGACATTGCAAATAAAAAAAATCATAAATTTAAAGCTGAAACAATTCTAGTTTCAGTAAAGAATAATAAAAATATTGATCTTCTCATAAATAAGATAAAGGAAAAATTGAAAAAAAAGTTTGTTTCAAGTAGCAATGTATTAATAACAAGAGAAAGACATAGGATTAAGTTGATCCAATGTCAAAAAGAAATAGAAAAATTTTTAAAAAAAGATCAAAAAAAAGAAATCGAACTAGCGGCTGAGGATCTACGAATGGCAACAAGACATCTTGGCAGCATAGTAGGTAAAGTAGATGTCGAGGAGATACTAGGCTCAATTTTCAAAGATTTTTGTATCGGAAAATAAATCTGTGTTTTTATTTACTCTTGTAATAAAAATTTAGACAGTTAAACTAATTCTATGAACAAACAAGAGTATGACGTGGTTGTTATTGGAGGAGGACATGCAGGATGTGAGGCTGCAGCTGCATCGGCC
>MDTB01164810.1_pt1 | contig 14094 bp, 12 predicted proteins | sample 811161 | NCBI WGS metagenome assembly MDTB01 (sample SAMN05326650, study PRJNA326480) | marine metagenome | isolation source: seawater | place: Mediterranean Sea | collected 2009
AAGGGTTGGGTTGGCTAGGGCTTTAGCTACAGATGCACCAATTTTGCTGATGGATGAAGCGTTTTCTGCTCTTGATCCGTTAATCAGAACTGATATGCAAAATATCCTGCTTGAGCTTCAAGAGGAACTACATAAGACAATTATATTTATTACTCACGATCTGGATGAGGCTTTACGCATAGGTGATAATATTGCCATATTGAGGGATGGAAAAGTGATTCAAGAGGGAGATCCTCAAGATATAATTATGAACCCAGCTGATGCATATATAACTGATTTTATAAAGGACATTAACCGAAGTCGTGTTATTGAATTACGTTCAATTATGAATCCGAAAACCAAAGGTACTGGAGATGGTTTAAGTCACAAGATGTCTGTTGAGGATGCTTTGCCCCTTCTGAATGCTTCCAAATCAAAGTCACTTGCTGTGATTGACGATCAAAAAAGGAATTTAGGCAGTGTTACTCTTGACTCGGCAATAAAGGCCTTGGCCAGACGAGGAGAGGGTGAAGTTTCGGAGCGATATAAATAAGGTAATTACCTAGCTACTTCGGAATTCCAATGACAGCGTCAATAGCACATGTTGACCTCTCGTATACGAAAAGAGGGTTTATTTCTATGCTTGTAAAAGAGTTTTTCTTTGCTTCCAACAAAGCTGCTATTTGTAAAATATCAAATGCCAATACGTCAAGCTCAACCTGTTTGTTTGCTCTAAATCCATTCATTAATTTGTAAAGTTTTAATTTTTTTATGGATGAAATTATTTCATCTTTATTAGTTGGGAGTAAAATTGAAACTGTGTCATTCATTATTTCTGCTTGAACCCCTCCCGCACCAAGTAAAAGTGAATATCCAAACTGTGGATCAGACTGAAACCCAATAAGCATTTCGACTATTGGGGCTGGTTGCATCTCTTCAATGATAAATTGGTCACAATATTGCTTTTTTGAAATACTTTTGAGATGCTCATGCATTTGCTCTAGTTTTTTTATTAGTTCCTTTCTAGAGTCGATAGACAAACAAATTGCACCGTACTCAGTCTTATGGAGTATTTTGCTACTCAATAGTTTAAGGGCTAATGGAAACCTTAATTTAATTTCTGTAGAGTGTCTTTCTTCGTAGGTTATAAACTGACTTTTTGGAACTGATATTCCAGCTTTTTTAAGCACGCTTTTGCTGTCTAACTCGTTTAAAAAATTTTTGCTCTTATACTTAGTAATTATTAAAAGGGGCTTTGCAGGCGATTGCTTTAATTCTCTTCTACGTAAATTATATATGCAAGCTAGATTTATGGCATCTAATGTATCGTCTATACCCAGCATTGGGGAAACATTTTGTAAAGCGAAAGTCTCTTGTATTCTTTTTTTCATATTTTCAGGAAAGGTTGAACAAATTACGGCGGCTATATTCAAATCTACTGAAGCCTGGATGAATGCTTTAGCATCGGTGGTGTAAGACTCTTCAGATTCATTTAAACCGTCTGCAGGGTAATCTTGTAGGAGCATTGCAATAGACGCTTTGGATGCCCTTATAGCTTTTGAGAAAACTGGTAGAGTTTTTGATTCGTTTCCCCAAATAGGCGTCGTATAATCCAAAGGATTGGAAACAGTTGCTATGCTAGGCAAAAGATCTTTAAGTTCATTTTTACTTTTTGAGTCGAAAGATGGAAGATTTATACCAACTTTTTCACAATAATCCGCAATCAAAGTTGCACCACCACCAGAGCAAGTAAAAGCTACCAGTCTATTATCCTTTGGAACTCCTGAAATGCATAAAAATTTTAGTAGTTCGACGAATATTATTGGGTTTCCTACTCTTATAATTCCAGTTCTTTGAAATAGTGCATCATAGAGTTTATCCTCTCCTGATAAAGAACCTGTGTGTGTAGATGTTAATTGTCCCCCAACAGCTGAGGTTCCTGTTTTCAATGCCACAATAGGTAACTTCCTTTTGATTGCTTTTAAGGCAACGTTATGAAGCTCACGAATATCTTTTATTCCCTCTATGTGGATACCAATCGCTCTTACATTTTGATTTTCCTGGAGAACCTCAATCAAGTTCTCAATACTTATAGATGATTGATTTCCTATTGAAATCATATGTGTTAAAGGTAAAGACCTTTGCGTCATGGTTATGTCTGAAGAAAGCATTCCACTTTGTGTTATTATAGCTGCTCCATATCCCAGTGATTGGCCACCATGGGCAAAAGGCCATAATGCTACATTTTCTAAGTAATTTATAAACCCATAGCAGTTGGGTCCTATGATTGGCATATCTTTAGCCGCCTTGGTTAATTCTTTTTCCAGTCTTTTCCCTTTGATTCCCGTTTCTCCAAATCCTGCTGAGTAACAAACAGCCCCACCAGCACCTATTTTAGATAGATGCTTGATAATGCTTATAACAAGCTTTGACGGTACTGCTATAAAGCTGGCATCTGGTGCGGACGGTAACTCTTTAATGGTTTTGAAACAAGTTATTCCAAGAATACTATTTCTGTTAGGGTTTACTGGCCAAATTGGACCCTTGAAGCCACGTCTTTTAACCTCGGCAATTGCAATTTCGACATCAGCACCTCCAAAAAATGCTATTGTTTTTGGTGACAGTAATTTTTTCAGCTTTTCTTTTTTTAATGAATTCATCCGCCTAAGGGTCTCAGGATTGAACGAGTAATAATGTGCTTTTGAATTTCTGAAGTTCCATCCCAAATCCTTTCTAGACGAGAATCCCTCCACAAGCGTTCTATTGGCATCTCTTCCATTAAACCCATACCTCCAAATATTTGGACGGTATCATCTGCAGTTTTATTTAGCATTTCAGAACAATATACTTTTACCATGGCGGCATCGGCGTCACTCATTTTGCCGTCAATTGCCTTCCTAACTGCATCGGCTACTAGCAAATCAGAAGTTTTTAGTCCAATTGCCATATCAGCTATACGAAAGCCCGTGGCTTGGAATGAGCCAATAGGCTTTCCAAATTGTTTCCGAGTTGCAGCCCAGTCTTTTGCTAAGTTAAAAATGCGCTCAGCTTTTCCACAGCAAGTGGCTCCAACCCAAATCCTTCCCATACTTAACCACTTGGATGATAGATCTAATCCCAAGCCCTCTTGACCTAATATATGGCCTGAGTTTAATCGAACATTATTAAAACTGAGTTGGAAATTTTTGTATCCGCGATAACTGACACATCTATTCCCTTCTTGGATCTCAAACCCTTTTTGTCCTACATCTACCAGAAAAGCTGTTATCCTTTTTCTGTTTCCTTGTAATGTAATATCCTCGCCTGTACTCGCAAATACAATTGCAAAGTCTGGAAGGCATGGTCCTGAAATAAAGTGTTTCGACCCGTTTAAAATCCAATCTTTGCCATCTCTCTTAGCATTTGATTTCATATTCATAATGTCAGAACCTGCTTCGGGCTCTGTCAAAGCGAAAAGTTCGCGCTTTTCAGCTTTGACGCAAGGAGTTAAATATTTTTCGATTTGATCCCCTTCACATGCTAATAAAATTTCTGTGGGCCTACCAATCCATGAATGCAATGCATGACTTGTTCTACCATATTCCCTCTCTAGTATGGCCATTGCAAAATAATCTAGTCCACCACCGCCCACTTTTGTCGGCAAGTTTGCGGCGTAAAGGCCAATTTCAATTGCTTTTTGCTCTATCTGTTTACCAAGATCTTCAGACACATAACCCTCTTTATCCACCTGTTCCTCGTACGGATATATTTCTTTTTCCATAAAGGATTTAACAGTTTTCAATAAAAGTTGGTTCTCGTGACTTTGTTGCATAAGACAACCGTCCTTTCCTCAAATTAATTGCTCTTTGATATAGTAAATTATGTTTTGGGGCTCATCTGATTCAAATTTAATTTTTCCCTTGTTTGAGCCGGACTAAGTACTTTTGCACCCATAAGGTGGATTAATTCTATCGCTTTTTTTACAAGTTGAGCGTTGGTTGCGAGTACACCTTTTTCTAGAAAGATATTATCTTCAAGCCCAACGCGCACATTTCCACCCAAAGTTACTGCTGCTGCTGCCATTGGTATTTGCATTTTTGATATACCAAAACCAGCCCAACTTGCTCCTGGTGGTAAGTGGTCTTTCATAACCTTCATAGTATCAACGCTTTGATCTGCCCCCCAAGGAATTCCAAGGCATATTTGAAACATTGGTGGTTTGTCAATTATACCTTCGGTTATCATCTGTGTAGCAAATCTAATGTGGCCTAACTCAAAAACTTCCAATTCTGGCTTTACACCCCATTTTTGGGTTAACTGGGCCATTTTTCGTAATATTGGTGGTGTTGCTATATAAATACTATTATCATTACCAAAGTTTAGTGTCCCGCAATCAAGTGAGCATATTTCTGGAAGGCACTGCTCTACATGTTGTAAACGTTCTTCAGGCCCAATCATGTCTGTTCCAATTCCTGGCATTGACAAATTATGAGAATCAGGAACCCAATCACCACCCATTCCTGCCGTTAAATTTATGACTACATCTGTATCACTTTCCCTTATTCGTGTTACTACATTTTTAAATAGCTTGGGGTCCCGAGATCCTTTTCCTGTCTCAGGGTCTCTCACATGGACATGAACGATTGAAGCTCCAGCTTTTGCAGCATCTATCGCTGATGCTGCAATCTCTTCAGGCGTTACTGGCACATGCGGACTTTTTTTAGTTGTTTCGCCAGCTCCTGTTACCGCACATGTTAAAATTACGTTAAAATTCAAACTATAGTCTCCTTTTATTCTAGTCTTGAACTACTGAATAGGTTATAATGTCGTTAATTCGACAAAATTTTATTCAATTAGGCGAATTAACGTTAATAGTTTAAACTTTCTTTGGAAGCTAAATGGAAAACGCAAATAGTAAAATATTAAACACTACTTTTGTTGTTGTGCCGCGTTTCAATATGGCAACTTTGGTGAGTCTTATTGAGCCTATGCGCGTTGCGAACTATTTATCGGCGACAAAAATTTATTCATGGGAGATTGTCTCATTCGATAGCTGCACTGTATTGGCTAGCAATGGCATGTCGGTATCGACACTAAAACCTTCAATAAATATAAAAAGACAAGATCTTATTTTTATTGTAGGAAGTTGGGGATGTGAGCATTACGCCAGTAAAGAGCTTACGGCTTGGGTTCGCAAACAGTATTCTCTTGGTTCAACTATTTGCTCTGTTGAGTTAGGTTGTTATATTGTTGCACGAGCAGGGCTATTAGCTGGAAAAAAATTGACAACGCATTGGTCGTGGCTTCCTGGCTTTCAGGAGCAGTTTTCAGAGACCGAGCTCACCGAACAATTATTTACAATTAATGATAAAATAATCTCATGTGCGGGTGGTTTCTCAGGAATTGATCTAATGCTCAAACTAATTTCTGATGATCATGGATCAAGGTTTTCAGGAGAAATCGCAGATCAAATGTTATATCACCCAGCTCGAAGTGGAAGTACTTCCCAAAGACAAAATAAGGGTAAAAACAGTGATGAACTTTTACCTTTAGTTTCCAAAACTATCAAATATATTGAGCAGAACATTAGTGAGCCTGCCACAGTTCCCGAGCTTGCAGAACTGGTTGGTGTTTCACAGCGGCAACTTGAAAGGCAGTTTAATAAGTCCATCGGATGTTCTGTCGTTCAGTTTGCTTTACTAGCTAGGCTACAGCATTCTAGAGTACTCTTAATTGCCACAAAGTTAAGTGTTCGTGAAATTGCAACTGCTTCAGGCTTTAACACCTTATCTCACTTTGCCTATGCATTTAAAAACTGTTTTGGACGAAGGCCAAGTGACTATAGATTAGCATGGCCAGACTCAGAGCAAACCCCGAGTTGGCCAGGAACTTTGTCAAAATATTTAGAAAATTTAGAAGTTAAAGCAAAAAAAAAATCAGCAAATTTGAACCTGTCTAGTACCTAATTTTGGCTCTTTTTAATAGCATTTAGAATAGCCACAATAGATTGATCGCGCTGAAGTGCAAGGTTTTCAAATTTTCGCCCTTCAGACATCCTAAGGCAACCTTCAACCATTTTATCACGTAAGTTTTTAGTAAGTTTAGGAGCCTTCAATCTTGTCCAAGGTAATTTTAGAGCTGGTCCAAACTGATCCAAGTTAGTTGCCATTCCACCATTGCCACAAGCAACATGAAATGCCATGCATTGGCCTTGTACTGCCATTCTTGGAGCTGGGCCATTAATTAATGCGGTATCAATTTGCTCAGGTGTAGCTTCCCCATTTGCAACCATGTGTAATGCCTCACGCCAAAGAGCTTCTTGAAGTCTGGTTGCAACGAAACCAGGTATTTCTTTTTGCATTACCAACGGTTCCTTTCCAGCAATCTTATAAAAAGCGGATGCCCACTCTACTGTCGATTGTGAAGTTTGTTTTCCACCGACTATTTCCACTAGTGGTAAAAGGTAAGGTGGATTAAAAGGATGACCGATAACTGTTCTATCCGGAGTTGAACACAACTTTTGGATTTTAGTCATTGTTAATCCGGATGTAGAAGATGCTATCACTACGTGTTCTGGAACAAGCTCTCCTAGTTTTTGATAAAATTTGCACTTTAATTCTAATATTTCAGGTATACTTTCTTGAACAAAATCTGAGTCTTGTAAAACTTCTTCAAGGTTTGTACTGATCTTTAGATTATCAAGTGATGCAGATTTTTGAAGGCCGATTTCTTTCAAGCTAATCCAAGCAGTTTCTATGATCGATTCATAAGATGATTTTTCTTCAATCGTATGAATATAGCTATTTACCTTAAAACCTCTCGACAAAAAGTGAGCTGCCCATCCCGCTCCAATTGGTCCTCCTCCAAGGCTAGAAATAGTATTAACTTTATCAAAATTCTGATACATTATTCTCCTTTAAAATTTGGCTCGCGTTTCTCGACGAATGCCGCAATTCCTTCCTCAGCATCAGAAGACTGTAACATTTTTTTATAAATTGGTAAATTTTCTGTGCGCATTTTTTTAAAGGACTTTTCAAGAGGTATACATTCAATTTCCCTCTCAACTTCTTTTACACTTTGCAAAGCAAGTGGTGCTGATTTTGCTAATTGTTCTGCCCATTTTCTTGCGAACGGCATTAGCTGATTTAATGGAACTACTTTATTTACTAGTCCATAGTGAGCAGCCTCTTGTGCAGTCATGCGTCGGCCTAATAAGAACATCTCAGTTGCAATTTTTTTTGGTATCAGCCTGGGCAACCTCTGCAATGCTCCTGCATCGGGCACTATTCCCAAAGGCATTTCTGGCAATCCGAATTCCACATGATCAGCAGCTATAATTAAATCACATGCAATTGCTAACTCAAAGCCACCACCAATTGCTAGCCCATTTAGTGCAGCGATAACTGGTTTGTTTAAATCCCAATTCTCAGTTAATCCAGCAAATCCTCCTATACCATAGTCATCGTTTTTCCACCAGTTATCGAGCGATACATCTCCAGAATTCAGTGCTTTTAAATCCCAACCAGCTGAAAAAATCCTATCTCCAGCACCAGTAAGAATGCCAGCCCAAAGTTCGGGGTCCTCTTTTAAAGTGGCGAATGCGTCGCCAAGTTCACGACTTGTTTGAACGTCAATAGCATTTACTTTTGGTCGATTTAACTTAACTTCAAGGACTCGTCCATTTCGGGTAACTTCAACATTTTTGGTCATTTACTCCTCACAGTTTTATTTAAAGGCTGGCATTACTTCTGAGCAAAATAATTCTAGTGATCTTTTTTGCTCCTTAAAGCCAAGTCCCATTGACGCATAATAAATGAATTCGTCAACACCCATCTCTTTATATTTTTCCAATTTAGAAATAATTGTTTCAGGGGTTCCAAACATAAGATTTTCTTCAAGCATGTTTGGATCAAACTCAGCTCTATTAGCTAATGATTCTAAAGGTATTTGTTTTGGGAAACCGTTAGAAACATCACCTAAATTTTTATAGAGGTTTTCAAATTGACCCAAAACTTTTTGGATTGCTCTAATAGGTACATCTTTATCTTCTTCTTTCGAGTAGACTGCGGTATGTCTCATCAAGGCGAATTTAGGTCTACGTACTCCAGGCGACTTTTCTATGGCTTCCTCAAACAGCCTTTTGTATAGCTCTGCTTCTGCATGAGGTCGAGTAAATGGCCAGCACATGACATTACAATCGTTTTTCAAAGCATAATCGTAAGTTATTGGTGACCTGGCAGCTACCCAAATAGGTGGGTGGGGGTTTTGCAATGGTTTAGGTATAGACGTCGAACTTGGAAATTGCCAAAATTGTCCAATGTGTTCATAATCTCCCTTCCATAACTCTTTTACGGCAGGTAAAAGTTCTTGCATATAACGCCACCCATCAGTTTGCTTTAGTCCGGGTTTCATACGATCAAATTCTCGTTGGTAAGCTCCGGATCCAATACCAAATTCTAATCGCCCTCCCGAAATTAAATCTGTGAAAGCAGCTTCTCCAGCAAGTCTTATAGGATGCCAATAAGGAGCAGCCACTACTCCAGTTCCCAACCTAATGTCATTGGTGTGGGTGGCCCACCAAGTTAAGATTTGAAATGGGTTTGGAGCTATAGTCATCTCTAGTGCGTGGTGTTCGGCTGCCCAAACAATATTGAAATTATTTTGATCTGCCATCTGAACCATTTCTAAGGTATGCTGGGCTACATCCTGCATTTTGATCGTGTTGTCTACTCTTTCTAAGTTTATTGCGAGTTGAAACTTCAATTTATTTCCTTTATTTTTTATCTCATCACGAATGGGTTACTAATTGGATCATCAGAGGTATTTATCCAAACTGTTTTTGGTCTAGTATAGTCATAAATTGCTTGAAAACCACTTTCTCTTCCAAAACCGGATTGTTTAAATCCTCCAAATTGGGCAATCGGTGAGACAGCTCGGTAGGTATTGACCCAAACAATTCCTGCTTTTATTGCTTTAGTCATTCGAAGTGATCTTGCACTGTCTTTTGTGAAAATCCCCGCCGCTAGACCGTATTGTGTATCATTAGCAAGCTCTATGGCCTGCAATTCTGTTTCAAACTTTATAACCGTTAGAATTGGTCCAAACAGTTCTGTGTCAACTATTTCAAGGTTTTGTGTTGGGCATGAAACAATTGTTGGCTTAAAGAAGAGACTATTTGTGTCTCCCCACTTTTCTCCTCCACACAAGAGGGTTGCTCCTTCTTTGAGTGCCTTTGCTATTTGATTTTGAATATGAGATAGTTGCCCATTGGTGCATAGTGGACCCATTTGAGTATCATCCTCTAGGGGGTCGCCAAGGGTTATGTTGTTTGCTTGTTCAACAATTTTTTCTAAAAAGATTTCTGCAATACTATTTTGTAGATACAATCTTGAGCCAGCAACGCAGCTTTGCCCTGTTGCACCAAAAATGCCTGCTATTGATGCATTGACTGCACTATCGATATTGGCATCTTCGAATACTATAAATGGAGATTTCCCACCCAATTCGAGTGAGACCTCTGCGAAGTTTTCAGCTGAATTAATGACAACTTGTTTTGCAGCTTTCGGTCCTCCTGTAAAGGATATTCTAGCTATTTTGGGATGGGAGGTTAAGACTTTACCGCAAGGGTCACCGTGACCAGTTATAATATTTACGACGCCAGATGGTATCCCGGCTTTATCGATTAATTTTCCAAACTCCAACATTGCGGCTGACGCGTGCTCTGACGCCTTTAATACGACGGTATTTCCTGCAGCTAGAGCAGGACCAATTTTTACAGCTACAAGGAAAAGCTGAGAGTTCCATGGAACTACTGCAGCTACCACACCGAGTGGTTCTCTGCTAGTAAAAACAAAGACGTCAGGTTTATCAATTGGTAAAGTTTCTCCACTTACTTTATCAGCACTGCCTGCAAAAAAGTTAAAAAACTGCGAGATGTATTTTGCTTGCCATCGTGTCTCTTTAAGCATCTTCCCAGTATCGATACTTTCAATCTTTCCCAAATATTCTGAATTCTCTGCTAAAAGAGTACCAAGGTTTCTTAAACATTCTCCTCGCTCTGTTGCGGTCATTTGAGACCATGGTCCTTCTGAAAATGCTTTGTGAGCTGTATCTACAGCCTCGTTGACGTCCTCATATGTGGCCTCTGGAATAGTACTCCAGATCTTTCCAGTTGCTGGGTTTATGCTATCAAAACTTCTTCCGTCAGATGCATCTTTCCACTGGCCATTTATTAGCATTTTATACTTGGTTATTTCTGTCATTCAATTGTGTCTCCTAAGTTCATTTATATTGTGGTAGGTTAGAACAAAAAATTATAAGAAAATTCGACATAGCTTGTCGAAAAAAACTTATAAATTTTATTTTTTTGATGCGTAATCGTTCTAGGAGAAGAAAATATGGAATCTAAAAAGAAAGTTATTGGAGATCCGTTGATAATTAATGGACGCCGGCTGTCTTTATCAAAAGGAATTATGGCAGGAAACTTTATTTTTTTAACAGGACAAATACCTTTTAAAAACGGAATGCCAATGACAACAGGGTCGATAGAGGAGCAAACCGAAGTTGTTATTAAAGAAATTAGGAATACCCTTGATGAATCAGGTTGTACACTTGACCAAGTTGTCAAAACTATGGTTTGGTTGAGAGATAGAGCAGATTTTCCAGGCTTTAACGAAGTTTATGGTAAATATTTTGCTACTGATCCACCTGCTAGATCGGCAGTTGTAAGTGATTTGCTGGTCGACGTGAAAATTGAATTGGAAGTAATCGCTTATGTGGGGCCATAGTTAAATTATAAATGACGAGAAATCTTAATAGCAACGGTACTTTTTATAGAATTTCGGGTACCAAAAGTTCAGTAACTTTGGTGTTTATTCATGGCTTAGGTTTAAATAAAAATATGTGGGTAAATCAAATAGTGGATCTAGAAAAAGAAAACAAAATATTATGCTATGATCTCTATGGGCACGGACAATCTAAAATTGCTGATGATCAACCTAGTTTGACATTGTTTACCGAGCAACTCTATTCAGTATTGTATGATTTGAGACTGTCAAAAGTTATTTTGATTGGTTTTTCATTGGGTGGTATGATAGCTCGGCATTTTACTCAGAAATATGGTTCACTAGTTTCTGGACTAGTAATTTTAAATTCCCCACATAAGAGAACTAAAATAGCTCAAGACGCAGTATACAGGCGATATCTTCAGGTTTGTAACAATGGTCCCTCCTCAACAGTTGATGAAGCAATAAAGCGATGGTTCACTCCAAGTTTTGAGTTAAACAACAAGAAAAAAATTAACTTAGTGCGTTCTTGGGTTCTTGCAAATGACCCCAATATTTATTGTAAGAATTACAAAGTTTTATTGGAGGGAGTTGAAGAGATAACTGATCTTCCAGGAAGTATTAAATGCCCGACTTTGATAATCACCTCCGAGGGAGACTTTGGGAATGGTCCCCAAATGTCTAGAAATATATCTGCTGAAATTAGTGGCTCAAAAGTAATAATTTTGCCAAAATTAAAGCATATGGCATTGTTTGAAGATCCCAAAAAGGTAAATAAATATTTACGAGATTTCATTTGGAAAATTTGATTGGGGAATAAATAATTGAAAAGAAAGGGTATTCTCTCAGGAATTAGAGTAATTGATTTGACCCGTATGTTATCTGGACCATACTGTACAATGGTTTTAGCTGATCACGGAGCTGAGGTAATAAAAATTGAAGATTTTTCAGGAGACTCCAGTAGAAGGAGTGGTCCATTTAGAAAAGATGACACCCAGAAACAATGGGCGGGTTACTTTGTAAGTCTAAATAGGAGTAAGAAAAGTGTTGTGCTGGATTTGAAAACGCCGCAGGGAAAAAAGGCATTTTTAAATTTAGTTAAGAGCACGTCAATTTTGATAGAGAATTTCCGACCTGGTGTAATGGAAAGGCTAGGTCTTTCTTATGAGATCTTAAAGAAAGTAAATCCAAAATTGGTTTATGGAGCAATTCGAGGCTTTGGAGATCCAAGAACAGGTTCAAGTCCTTATCAAGATTGGCCTTCTTATGATGTAGTCGCCCAAGCGATGGGAGGTGCAATTAGTTTAACGGGAAGTGATAAAGAAAATTGTACAAAAATTGGTCCGGGAGTTGGTGACATATTTAGTGGTTTGATGATGTCTTTTGGTGTCATTACTGCTTTGAGGGAAGTAGAGCAAACGGGCATTGGCCAATTTGTCGATGTTTCCATGTATGACTCCATTCTAAGTTTATGTGAAAGGGCAGTGTATCAGTATAGTTTTGAGGAAATAATTCCTGAGCCAACTGGAAATAGCCATCCATTTTTAGCGCCTTTTGGAGTTTTTCCAGCTAAAGATGGTAAGGTTGCAATAGCAGTAGTAGATGACTATTTCTGGAAAAAATTAGTAAAGAAAATTGGAACGACACGATTTATTACTGATCCGAACTATTCCTCCATGGAGGCAAGGCGGTCAAATATTAAAGAAGTAAATTCAACTGTGTCAAAATGGACAGCAAAATTTACAAAATCTGAATTGACTAAACTTCTTGGTGGGGTGGTTCCATTTGGTCCCGTTAACAATATTAAAGATATAATAGATGATCCTCATACCCGCCAAAGAAATTTGATTGCTAAAGTTCCAAACTTTAATAAAAATTTAGAACCATGGGCGGTAGCAGCCAACCCTCTCAGGTTCGCATCTAGTTTTGGTGCTGAATACACCACGCCACCAAAATTAGGTCAGCATAACAATGATTACCTAAAATTGGATGATGATTTATGTTTGGATGATAAAGCCAAGAAAGAATTTCGAAATGCATTAGGTAATTTTATAACTGGAGTTACCATAGTGACTACTTTGGAGGAAGATAGCATTCCCAGAGGCTTTACTGCAAATTCTTTCACCTCTGTATCTCTAGACCCACCATTAATCCTTGTTTGCCTTTCAAAAAGTGCTTTAAGTTATGAGATTTTCAGCGAGAGCCAATACTTTGCAATTAATATTCTAAGGGATGATCAGAAATATGTATCTGATTTATTTGCAACGCAGAGAAATGACAAGTTTGAGAAAATATTATGGTCTGAAGGTTTGCATAAAATTCCAATAATTGATGAATCTATGTCTCAATTTGTTTGTGCAAGAGAAAAACTTATAGATGCAGGCGACCATACAATACTAATAGGAAGGGTAATCACTTTTAACGTAGATCAAGGGAGCCCACTGGTCTATTTTAAAGGTAATTATTTTTCCACTGGACTAGAGGAGTCTTTCATAAAGCTTGCTTCCGAAAAAAGTCGTACAACTGTAGGAGCAATTTTATCTTTTGGCACAAAGGTGCTTTTTGACATTGCAGAGGATGGCAGTTTGGCGTTACCGAAACAAGCAATTGATCAAGATGGGATTGAAAGTCTCATAAAGCGAAGAGCTTTAGAAAATTTTGATATTCGTATTGACAGCATATATGCAGTCTATTGGGATAACGAAACCAGTTCTTACTCTCTTTTCTATAGAGGAAGCTGTTCCCCAAAGAAAAATAAGAAAATTGAAAATGCCAACTTAATTTTTCTTGAATATGACAGCGTGCCGTTAAGTAAAATTAAAAACGGGGCAGAAAAAAGTATGCTGATGCGCTATGTTGAGGAGTCAAAAAGTGAAACCTTTGGAATATATGACGGAAATCAGGATTTTGGAAATATACATAATATTTCTTACTAAAGAGAGCGAACGGAGACTGCAAATTGATAATAGAAGAATTGAGAAAATTGTGACATTCGATCAAGTAATTCATAAAGAAGGTAGCAAAAAGCCTGAGCCGATTTGTAGAACTACTAGAGTTGCTGCTATTTTGACGAATCCTTGGATGGGCAGGGGTTATGTGCAGGATTTGTCGCCTCAGATCAATCGTATTTCATCTGTGGTTTGGTGAGTTTATCAGACGAATTAATAAAATTAGCTGATGATGGGGAGGCAATTGAAGCATATGGAAAAGCTACAATGGCAGTTATTAGTTGTGAAATTGAACATGCATCCGCTGTAGTTCGTAATTTACAGTTTAGAAATTTTTATAGAAAAGCTGTTAACGCCAAAGTTATCTTGGTTTCACAAATACTTGAGGACCTGCAAATTCGCAA
>MDTB01184411.1_pt1 | contig 14093 bp, 10 predicted proteins | sample 811161 | NCBI WGS metagenome assembly MDTB01 (sample SAMN05326650, study PRJNA326480) | marine metagenome | isolation source: seawater | place: Mediterranean Sea | collected 2009
AAGTTGTTTGGTCATCAGAAGATGACAATGATACATACGCTTATCCAGATACATTAGTTGGAACAGACAGTCACACAACAATGGTAAATGGTCTTTCAGTATTAGGTTGGGGAGTTGGTGGAATAGAAGCAGAAGCTGCTATGCTTGGACAGCCAATTTCAATGTTAATACCTGAAGTAATTGGTTTTGAAATAAAAGGAAAACTTACTGAAGGAACAACCGCTAGTGATTTAGTTTTGACAATAGTACAAATGTTAAGAAAAAAAAATGTTGTAGGTAAATTTGTTGAATTTTATGGAGAAGGTTTAAAAAATTTATCTCTAGCAGATAGAGCAACTATAGCTAATATGGCCCCAGAGTATGGTGCGACTTGTGGTTTTTTTCCTGTTGATGAAGAAACAATAAAATATTTAAAATTTTCAGGTAGGGATGAAAAAACAATATCATTAGTTGAAAAATATTCTAAAGAGCAAGGTCTCTGGGCAAGCAAGGACATTCAATTCACTGATACCATCACTTTAGATTTAAATTCAGTTGTACCAAGTATTTCAGGACCTAAAAGACCTCAAGACAAAGTTTTACTTACAGATGCAGCAACCAGTTTTGATAAAGTTTTTAAGGAAAATACAAAAAGAAAAGCACCTTTAGAAGTCAAAGTTAATAAAAAAGATTTCAATTTAAAAGATGGAGATATTGTTATTGGAGCAATTACTTCTTGTACAAACACTTCAAATCCAAGCGTTATGATAGGAGCAGGGTTGTTAGCAAAAAATGCTGTAAAAAAAGGATTGAAAGTAAAACCGTGGGTTAAAACTTCTTTAGCTCCTGGGTCACAAGTAGTTACTGACTATCTGGAAAAAGCTGGTTTGAATAAATATTTAGATCAACTAGGTTTTAATCTTGTAGGCTACGGTTGCACAACTTGCATAGGAAATTCTGGACCACTAGATAAAGAAATCTCTAATACAATACATAAAGAAAATTTATATGCAGTTTCGGTTTTGTCAGGAAATAGAAATTTTGAAGGTAGAATTAATCCAGATGTAAAAGCAAATTATTTAGCTTCTCCCCCTTTAGTCGTTGCTTATTCTTTAGTAGGTAATATGCATCATGATTTATACAAAACTCCTTTAGGAAAAGACGAAAAAGGTAAAGATGTGTTTTTAAAAGAAATCTGGCCTACTAATAAAGAAATTGAAGAACTTATAATGAAATCTATCAATGCCGAAATGTTTGTTAAGCGTTATTCTAATGTCGCTGACGGGCCAAAAGAGTGGAGTTCAATTAAAACAGACCAGAGTAGTATTTATAATTGGCAAGAGAGTTCTACTTATGTAAAACGACCACCTTTTTTTGATAATTTACCTGATAAACCAGAGGGATTTAAAAAGATCAAAGACGCTAGACCACTATTAATATTAGGCGATACAGTAACCACTGACCACATTTCACCCGCTGGCTCTATAAAAAAAGATAGTCCAACAGGGGATTATTTTATGAAACATCAGATACAACAAAAAGATTTTAATTCTTATGGAGCCAGAAGAGGTAATCATGAGGTTATGCTAAGAGGTACTTTTGGGAATATCAGAATAAGAAATGAAATGGCTCCAGGAACAGAAGGAGGTTTTACAATTTTACAACCAGATGGAAAAAAAATGAGCGTCTATGAAGCAGCTATAGAATATAAAAAAAGAAATAATGATTTAATAGTTGTAGCTGGCAAAGAATATGGCACAGGATCTTCTAGAGATTGGGCAGCAAAAGGAACTAAATTATTAGGAGTCAAAGCAGTTATAGCAGAAAGCTTTGAGAGAATTCATAGGTCTAATCTAGTTGGTATGGGAATCTTACCACTTCAATTTAAGTCAGGTTTTGATAGAAAAAAGTTGAACATTAAAGGTTCAGAATTATTTACTGTAATTGATATAGAAAAAGGCATTAATCCTAGAGCAGAAGTAGTTTGTGAAATTAAATATATCGATGGTTCTAGCAAAACCATAAATCTTTTATCAAGAATAGATACTGAAAATGAAATTGAGTACTTTAAAAATGGAGGAATTCTTCAGTATGTTTTACGTAATATGTTGGATTAATTTATGAAAGATATAAAAGTAAAGGTTTACCCTTCATCAGCAAACTTAAAAAAAGAGGATCAATTAGCGTGGAAAATTGCTGAAATCGCAAGCGATAGTTCTAAACTTAACGGAGACGCTATTGATATGGTTATTAATAGAATAATAGATAACGCTTCAGTCGCAATAGCTTCTTTTAATAGAAAACCGGTTGTTTCAGCAAGAGATATGGCTTTAGCGCATCCAAGAAAGAATGGTGCTAGCATCTTTGGTCTAGATAGCAAATTAAAGTTTCATTGTGAATGGGCAGCGTGGGCTAACGGTACAGCAGTAAGAGAACTAGATTATCACGATACTTTTCTTGCAGCAGACTACTCTCATCCAGGAGACAATATTCCACCAATTTTTGCAGTTGCTCAACAAATGAAATGTAATGGACTTGATTTAATAAGAGGAATAATAACTGCTTACGAAGTACAAGTGAATTTGGTTAAAGCTATATGTCTTCATGAACACAAAATTGATCATATTGCTCATCTAGGACCAAGTGTTGCTGCTGGTATTGGAACAATGTTAAATCTAAAAACAGAAATTATTTATCAATCAATTCAACAAGCTCTTCACACAACTATTTCTACAAGACAATCTCGAAAAGGGGAGATTTCTAGTTGGAAAGCATTTGCTCCATCTCATGCTGGTAAATTAGCGATAGAAGCAGTAGACAGATGTATGCGTGGAGAAGGAGCTCCAAGTCCGATTTATGAAGGTGAAGACAGTGTTATTGCTTATGTATTAGGTGGTAAAAAAGCTGAGTATGTAGTTCCATTAACTGAAAAAAACGAAACAAAAAAAGCTATATTAGAAACATATACAAAAGAGCACTCTGCAGAATATCAAGCACAGGCCTTAATTGATTTAGCAAGATCTCTTAGAAAAAAAATTAATAATATAGAAAAAATTAAAAAAGTAGAAATTCATACAAGTCATCATACTCATTATGTAATCGGTACTGGAGCAAATGATCCTCAAAAAATGGACCCTAATGCTAGCAGAGAAACTTTAGATCATTCAATAATGTATATTTTTGCAGTAGCTTTAGAAGATGGGTCTTGGCATCATGAAAAATCTTATACAAGAGAAAGAGCAAGGCGTAAAAGCACTGTTGAGCTTTGGAAAAAAATTAAAACTTTCGAAGATCCAGAATGGACAAAAAAATATCATGAAAAAGATCCAAAACAAAAATGTTTTGGTGGCAAAGTAACAATAATTATGAATGATGGTAATATTATTTCAGAGGAGCTAGGAATTGCCGATGCGCATCCTAATGGAAAGAGGCCGTTTACAAGATCAAATTATGTTGAAAAATTTCAAACACTAACAGACAGTATTATAAGCTTAAAAGAGTCAAAAAAATTTTTAAAAAATGTTCAAAATTTAAAAAAATTAAATGCAAAGGATATTCAGAAACTAAATATTGAGGTAAAAAAAGGAAATAAATTAAAAAAATTATCTGAAAAAGGGATTTTTTGAATTTTTTTAAGAATCGGTAAAAAAACCTTTATTAAAAACCTTGAATTCTTTGGTTTTTTACATAAAATCATTATAAACCACAGGTTGTATAATGAGATAATTTGAAATTGTGACATAAAAGACACAAAAAATTCCATATTTTATTGGGTTTTTATGAGCTTTAATAATTTTGGAACTTCTCTATTAACAATAATCCTATTAACTAATATGATTTTTTGTTAATAAGCTAGAAGTATTTAAACAAGTAAAATTGTTTAATATTTATTCGAATAAATAGTAATTAATAATAAGGTACAATATGAAAAAATTAAGAAATATGTTAGTCGCAGTCATCGCGATGGTAGGATTAACTACTTCTGCTCAATCTTTCGAAGGTTGGGGAGTTGGTGGAACTTTATCATTCGTTGATTTCAGCACTAGCGGTTCTGAAACAGCAAACGCTAACGGTGCTCAAGAAACTGGAGCAACATCTGCTGACAAAGCTTCAACATCAGTAAGTAAAGATGTGGATATTGGTTCATTCTTTTTAGAATATACTTTGCCACAAGGATCTACTTTCGGTCTTGAATATGTTCCAGGTGAAGGAGAGTTAGGAACTAAGTCTAGAACAGATACAGCTTCAGATTCTAATGAAGCAACTGATGATTCTGGTACTTATACGGCTAAAGCACAGATCTCTGATCACGTGATGCTTTATGCTGAGCCAACAATGATGTTGTCAGAAACTTTTGGAGTTTACCTAAAAGGTGGATTTGCAAAAGTTACAGTTGAATCTTTAGAGTCAGGACAATCTAGTTCTACTTACGGTAACCAAGACGTATATGGAGTTGCACAAGGAGTTGGTGCAAAACTTATGACAGGTAATTGGTATTGGAAGTTAGACTATTTAGAAACTGAATACGGAGAAGTTTCACTAGACAATAGCAATGGTGAGTATACAGTTACTGCTGAACCTGAGTCAGATATGACTAAACTTTCTTTAGGTTACAAATTTTAGTATAATTTAAAGAGAAACAAAATTAAAAAACCCGCCTAATTTAGGCGGGTTTTTTTTTACTTGAAGAATTTAAATTAAATATTCTTATATACTAAACAGAAACTCAAACTTTTCATTTATACTAAGGACTTCTAGATTTATTAATCCTCCAATAATAAGTTGTAACGCTACAATCAGAATAGTAATAATACCTAGATAACCCAACCATTTATGTTCTTTTATGTACTTAGCAAAATACGAAGCAAGAGTTGCTATTAAAATTACCGATAAAGTTAAACCTAAGATTAATAGAGTTTGATTGCCTTTTGCAGCCCCAGCCACACCTAAAACATTATCTAAACTTAAAATAGTATCAGCTACTAAAACCGTCCAAACTCCAGACATGAAAGTTTTATTCTCATTTGATTTAAGGCTTGGAGATCGTACTTTTTTTGCTTCAAAAAGATCATACCTTAAATTTTTAATCACCCAAATTAGCAAAACCCCACCAAAGACTTTAACCCAGGGCATTGCCAATAGTTGAATAGAACTTACCGCAAAAATAATTCTAAAAATAAATGCAGCCGCAACACCAAAAGCTATAATTTTCTTTCTGTTGTCAGGAGCAAAATTAGAGGCCACAAGACCAATTACAACAGCATTATCTGCTGCCATAACTATATCAATTAAAATGATTTGAATTGAAATTATAAATTGCTCAAGCATTACCTTACTTATATTATTTAATTGAAATAGAATAAAGAATAAACTAATTGATAAGTCAAAATGAGCCTTAATAATATTTCTAAATCTTATTTGTTTAAGCTATCAATTCCTCTATTTTTTTCAAATTTGGCTATCCCTATGGTTGGAATGGTAGATACAGGTTTAATGGGGCATTTAAGTAGTGAAAAATACTTAGCAGCGTTAAGCATAGCATCTTCTCTTATAACAATGATTTTTTGGAGTTTTGGCTTTTTACGTATGGGAACAGTAGGCATAGTTTCTCAAGCATTTGGAAATAAAAACTATTATGATATAGCCCTAACAGTATGTAGATACCTAATCATTGCTCTCTCTATTTCTTTATTCATTATTTTAATGAAGGAGCCGATACTTTATTTTGTAAAAAAATCTTTCCAAACTTCTCTAGAAACTCAGGAATTAATAACAGAGTATATATCAACAAGAATTTACTCAGCACCCGCTGAGTTAATTATCTATGTTCTCGTAGGATTCTATTTAGGCATGCAAAAAACAATAATTTCCAGTTTTTTAATTACGTTTTTTTGTTTAGGAAATATTATTTTGAGCTCAATATTTGTTTTGTATTTAGATTTAGGAGTTTTCGGTGTTGCTTTGGGATCAGTTGTTTCAGCATATATAACAGCAGGAATTTTTTTAATTAAAATTTTTTTTTATTTTCATAAAAATTTGGATACTCAGGTAACATTTAAAAAAATAATGCAAAAAAAGAAGTTTATTAATTTAACTGGTATTAACTTTGATATATTTATACGTACAATTTTATTAACTTTTTCATTTTTGTGGTTTAACTATCAAAGCTCAAAATTAGGTGAGGATTTTATCGCAATTAATGCAATTTTATTACAATTTATTTTTTTTGCTTCATTTATTTTAGATGCTTATGCTTTTTCAACTGAGGCAGTTATTGGTTATGCAATAGGAAGAAATGAAAAAAAGATTTTTTTAAAAACCGTATCTAATTCTGTTCAATTAAGTGTTTTAACTGGAATAATTATTTCTATTTTTTATTTGTTATTTTCCAAATACATTATCAATATTTTAACTTCTCTAGAATTTTTAAAGTTCTTGAGCTATGAGTTTTTAATATGGATTATTATAATTCCCCCAATTGCATCTTTATGTTATCAATTCGATGGAATATTTATTGGGGCTTCCCAGACTAAGGAAATGAGGAATGGGATGATAATATCTTTTTTGTTATTCATTGTTAGTTCAAATTTTCTAATTATAAAATTTGGAAATCATGGACTTTGGCTATGTTTCTTATTTTTTATGATAATGAGATTTATTACTTTAAATTATTATTTTAAAACAATTCTGAAAAAATTTTGATGAAATTTATATATAGAATACCAGGTTACATGCTTCTATTATTTGGTGGCTTTTGTTTAAGCTGGGGAGGTTTTATCGTAAGATCATTTGAAACTTCTGATCCTTGGCAAATTTTATTGCTCAGATCCTTCTTCTTTTTTTTGGGAGTTTCTATCTTTTTGCTTTTAATTTATAAAAAAAGTTCTGTTAGTATAATTAAAAAAGCTGGTCTTCCTGGATTACTAGGAGGTTTCGTAATGTCTTTTAGTTTCATTGCTTTCGTATTTGCTATGATGAATACTTCGGTAGCAAATGTTGTTTTTATAATTAGTACTCAAACTATGTTCTTAGCAATTTTTGGTTTTTTTTATCTTAAAGAAAAAATTTCTTTATTAGGTTTTGTTTCAATTGTCATGGCCATGACTGGAATTACTATAATGATAGGAGACTCAATAACTTCAGATACTTTATTTGGTAATTTAGTAGCTTTAACCATACCAATAAGCTTCTCAATATTAGTAATGATAGTAAGAAAGAATTCTAATTTAGACCTAGTCCCAGCAATTTGGCATGCCTCTGTTTTTACTGTCATTTATGGATTAGTAATGACCAATTCCTTTAGTTTTTCTAATAATGATATTTTAATGGGATTTTTGTTGGGAGTTCCCCAACTGACTTTTGGATTTATTTGTATAACTATTGGTTCAAGAACCACTCAATCAGTGACAATTGGTTTGTTGATGCTTACAGAGACTCTTTTTGCTCCTTTATGGGTATGGTTGTTTCTAAATGAGATTCCCCCTCTAAGTGTGTTTGTTGGTGGTTTAATTATAATTATTGCAATAATAGTAAAAAGTTTTGATAAAAATAAGCCATCTGAGGCTTAATTAAATTTGACTTTTTATTTATTTTAGAAGAGAATCCGAATGTAACGGGAGAGACTCTTAAATGAGCGCCGAAGGAGCAAATACCCTATAAACTCTCAGGCAAAAGGACCGTTACCGTAATAACTCTGGAAAGTAGGCATTAGCCTCACCGAAGGATTAAATCTCTCAGGTAAACAGACAGATGGGGAAAGAGAAGAGTTATTATGGAAGTGCAAAAAACCGCCTTATACAACACACATAAAAATCTTGGCGCAAAGTTTGTCCCATTCGCAGGCTATGAGATGCCTATTCAATATACTGATGGAGTAGTTAAAGAACATTTGTCAACAAGAGAATACGCAGGTTTTTTTGATGTTTCTCACATGGGACAATTTTTTATAGCAAACAAGGAAAACATAGAAATAGTTTTGGAAAAAATTATTCCTGTGGATTTAAAACAATTAAAAATAAATCATTCAAAATATTCTTTTTTATTAAATGATGCTGGAGGTGTAATTGATGATTTAATTATAACAAAAAGAAAAACAGGTTTTTTGATAATTTTAAACGCAGCTTGTAAAGAAAAAGATATAAAGCAAATTTCAAAACATCTAGACTCAAGTTTTAAATTTGATTTGGATAATAAATCGTCATTAATAGCTCTACAAGGTCCACGAGCAGCTGAAATACTTGAAAAATTTTTTACTGGTATAAAAAATTTAAAATTTATGCAAGGAGGTGAGTTTTTGATAAATAAAAAAAATTCATATATCACAAGGTCTGGGTACACTGGGGAAGACGGTTTTGAAATTTCTATTCCTAATAGTGAAGTAGAAAATCTTATAAAATTTTTTATTGAGGAGAAAGTTAAACCTGTAGGTTTAGGTGCCAGAGATACATTAAGATTAGAAGCCGGTTTATGTTTATACGGCAACGATCTAAACGAAGAAATTAATCCAATCGAAGCTGATTTAAAATGGGCAATAAGTAAAAGGAGAAGGTTAGAAGGAGGCTTTAATGGTTATGAAGCAATAAAAAAAAATATAGAAGAGGGCACTTCAAAAATTAGAGTTGGAATTAAACCTGAAGGAAAAATTATTGCTCGAGGTGGTGTAAAAATTTTTTCAGATGAAAAAAATCAAATAGGCTTTATTACAAGCGGAACATTTGGACCAAGTTTAAATTCACCTGTTGCAATGGGATATATTGAGTCTAATTACTCAAAAGAAGGTAGCAAAGTGAAAATTAAAGTTAGAGATAAATTTTATGATGCTAAAATTTCTAAACTACCATTTTATAAAAAAAGTTATGTTAAATAGGAGGATAAAATTATGAGTGAAAAGAAATTTTCAAAAAACCACGAGTGGGTTCAACTTGATGCAGACAAAGCCATTGTAGGCATAACAAAACATGCAACAGAAATGCTTGGAGATATTGTTTTTGTAGAAGTACCAGACAAAGGAAAGCAAGTAGAAGCTAATGAACAAGCTGCAGTAGTGGAATCTACCAAAGCAGCTAGCGATGTTTATTCTCCTATTGCTGGAGAAATTATAGAGGGAAATCCATCTATTTCTGAAGATCCATCAAAAGTTAATGCTGATCCTGAAGGAAACGGCTGGTTCTTTAAAATTAAAATAAAGGATCAATCTCAATTTGATAGCTTAATGTCAAAAGATGATTATGAAAAATTTGTAAAGGAGAATCAAAGTTAAATGATAGATGATACTACACAAGAATTTATTTATAGACATATTGGTCCTTCAAAAGAAGATCAAGATAAGATTTTAAAATATATTGGGAGTAAATCTCTCGATCAGCTTATGAAAGATACAGTTCCTGAAAATATTTTACTAAAAGATGAATTAAAAATTGATGACTCACTTTCAGAAAGTGAAGCATTAAAAAAGCTTAAATCTATATCCCAAAAAAATGAAACTTTTAGAAATTTTATTGGCATGGGATACTATAATTGTTTCACTCCTCACGTTATTTTAAGAAATATATTAGAAAATCCAGGATGGTATACTTCTTACACTCCATATCAGCCTGAAGTGGCTCAAGGAAGGTTGGAAATGCTTCTTAATTTTCAACAATTGATAATTGACTTTACCGGTATGGATATTGCTAATGCATCTTTACTTGATGAGTCTACCGCAGCAGCAGAAGCCGTAGGTTTAGCCCAAAGAGTCACAAAAAATAACTCTAAAAAAATTTATGTTTCAGATACTTGTAATCCTCAAACTATAGATTTAATTAAGACTAGAGTTGAGCCCTTTGGTCTCGAACTTCTAGTTGGCAATCAAAAAGATTTTATCAAAAATATAAAAGAGGATATAATTTGTGGCGTTGTAGCTTATCCTGATACATTAGGAGAAATTATAGACCCTAGTGAGTCAATAAGCTTGATTCACAAGAAGGGAGGTAAGGCAATTGTAATTTGTGACCTTTTATCTTTAGCCAAACTTAAAACACCTGCAGAGCTTGGAGCGGATATTGCTGTGGGAAGTGCTCAAAGATTCGGAGTTCCAATGGGTTATGGAGGTCCTCACGCTGCTTTTTTTGCTACAAAAGAAGAGTTTAAAAGATCTATGCCTGGAAGAATTATAGGAGTGTCAGTCGATAGATTTGGAAAAAAAGCCTATAGATTGTCATTACAAACTCGCGAGCAACACATAAGAAGAGATAAAGCAACAAGTAATATTTGTACGGCACAAGCTCTTTTAGCTATAGTTTCAGCAGCTTATGCGATTTATCACGGACCAAGGGGAATTAACGAAATTGCAACTAGAACATCAAAATTAGCTAAGTCATTTGCTGACAATATTAAAGAAGGAGGTTTTGAGCTTTATTCTGACAATTTTTTTGACACAGTAACTATAAAAACAGACAATAAAACTGATGAAATTTATAAGAGAGCAATTTCTGAAAAAGTTAATCTTAGAAAAGTAAATGATAAGTTTCTATCAGTGGCATTTGATGAAGCCAAAAGAATAGATCACGTTAATTTACTTCTTAAAATATTCGGTATAAAAAAGGAAATAAAAAAGTCGGCGGATATTTCTCTAACTAATCTTTCAAAAAATTTATTACGTTCATCAAAATACCTTACGCATCCAGTTTTTAACAAATATCATTCAGAAACAGAAATGATGAGATACTTAAAAAGACTCGAAGATAGTGATATTGCACTAAATAGATCAATGATTGCCCTTGGTTCTTGTACAATGAAATTAAATGCTACTGCTGAAATGATCCCTATTTCGTGGAAAGAATTTTCTCTTCCCCATCCTTTTGTGCCCACTAATCAAATGATGGGTTATCAAACTTTATTTAATGATTTAATAGAAGATCTTAAAGAGATTACTGGTTTCGACTCAGTTTCATTACAACCCAATTCAGGCGCCCAAGGAGAGTATGCAGGTTTAATGACTATTAGAGCTTTTCACAAAGACAACAAACAGCCAAACAGAAATGTGTGTTTAATACCTAACTCAGCTCATGGAACCAACCCAGCCAGCGCACAGATGTCTGGCATGAAAGTAATAGTAGTGAATTGTGATGATAATGGAAATATTGATATCGAAGATCTAAAAAATAAGTCTGAAAAATACTCTAAAGACCTAGCAGCTTTAATGGTCACTTACCCCTCAACTCATGGAGTTTTTGAGGAAAAAATAAGTGAAATTTGTGAAATAGTGCATATTAACGGTGGTCAAGTTTATATGGATGGCGCAAATTTAAATGCACTAGTAGGTATTGCTAAGCCAGGAAATTTTGGACCTGATGTATGTCATATCAATTTACACAAAACTTTCTGTATTCCTCATGGAGGAGGAGGCCCTGGAATGGGACCAATAGCTTGTGCAAAACATTTAAAAAAATTTTTACCAACGCATCAACATCTTACAGAATTAAACTCACCTAAAGGAATGGGTTCAGTTTCTGCAGCTCCTTGGGGGAGCGCAAGTATCTTGGTAATATCTTGGATGTATATAAAAATGATGGGATCAAAAGGTTTAAAACTGGCATCAAAAGTTTCAATTTTAAACGCAAATTATATCTCAAAAAGATTATCTGAAAAATATAAGGTTTTATACACTGGAAAAAACGGAAATGTAGCTCATGAGTGTATAATCGATATACGTCCAATTAAAGAAGAAACTGGAATAACAGAGGAAGATATTGCTAAAAGGCTTATCGATTATGGTTATCATGCACCTACTATGTCCTGGCCAGTTTCCGGAACTATTATGATAGAACCAACTGAAAGCGAAAACTTAGAAGAAATTGATAAATTTTGTGATGCCTTATTAAGCATAAAAGATGAAATTGATAAAATTCAGTCTGGAAAATTTGAAAAAAAAGATAATCCCATGATTAATGCACCACATACATATTTAGAACTTTCCGCTGATGAGTGGAAACATTCTTATTCTAGGGAGGAAGCTGCTTTTCCAAAAAAACATTTAAAAGAATATAAATATTGGGCTCCTGTAGCTAGAGTAGACAATGTTTATGGCGATAGAAATTTAGTTTGTTCTTGTCCATCTATGGATGAGTATAAAGATGAAGCTGCGTAATAAATGAAAATCGCAGTAATTGGCTCAGGTATTTCAGGGTTATCAGTAGCTTATTATTTATCTAAAAAATATAAGGTAGATCTTTTTGAAAAAGATGACCATTTTGGAGGACACTCTTACACATATGACATTAAACTTCAGAATAAAACTATTCCAGTTGATCTAGGTTTTATTGTTTTTAATGAATTAACTTACCCAAATTTAATTAATTTTTTTAAAGAGTTGAGAATTCCTTTTGAAAAAAGCGACATGTCATTTTCAGTTTCTATTCAAGACAATCAAGTCGAATACGGTGGGAGAGGGCTTAAAGCTATCTTTGCTAATAAATGGAATATATTTAATTTAAATTTTTTAAAAATGATTAAAGAAATAATTACATTTTATAAATCAGCACCTTCTTTTTTGCAAAATAATTTAGAAGATATAACTCTTGGCAGTTATCTAAAAAAGTCAAATGCATCAGACTATTTTGTTAATTATCATATTATTCCAATGGTTTCGGCAATTTGGTCTATGCCATTTGCGAAGGCAAAAGATATGCCATTTAAACTTTTTTTAAATTTTTTTATTAATCACGGCCTTTTTAAATTTAAAAATAGACCTCAGTGGTACACAGTTTCAAATCGAAGCAGAACATATGTAAAAAAAGTATTAGAAAACATAAGTGGAGAAATTTTTAAAAATTATAAAATTAATAAGATTGATCGAAATGACGAAAACATAAGATTAAAAATTGGCAATGAGTATTTAGACTACGATCAAGTCGTTTTGGCTTCACATGCAGATCAAAGTTTGAAACTTTTAGACAACCCATCATCAGATGAAAAAAGAATTTTAGAAAAGTTTAAATATATTTCCAATATAGCAATTTTACATACCGATGAAAATCTAATGCCCAAAAGGAAAGTCGCTTGGTCCAGTTGGAATTCGATATCTAAAAATAACAAAACTTGTGTCACTTACTGGCTTAATAATTTACAAAATCTTAAAACTGATATTAATTATTTTCTTACTTTAAATCCAATTAGTGAAATAATGGAAACCAAAATAATCAATAAAGTAAATTTTGATCATCCATACTTTAATTCAGAGACATTAAAGCATCAACAAGAACTAATTTCTCTACAAGGAAAGAATAGAACTTGGTATTGCGGGGCTTATTTTGGTTATGGATTTCATGAAGATGGTTTAAAGTCAGCTTTTAATATAATTAAAAATTTTAAAAAATAATGAATTCATGTATTTATAATGGAGAAGTTTTACACACCAGGTTTAAACCGGTAAAACATCGTCTTAAATATAAAACCTTCTCACTTTTTGTCGATTTAGACGAAATAGAGGAACTAGATAAAGTCAATCCCATTTTTTCTTATAATAGATTTAATATTTATAGTTTTTATAATAAAGATCATGGGGATAGAGACGGGAAATCTTTAAAAAATTGGGTTCTAGAAAACTTAAAAAGATTTAATTTAGATCAAAAGATAAATAAGATTAAATTACTTTGTTATCCTAGAATTTTTGGGTACGTGTTTAATCCTTTAAGTATCTTTTATTGTTATAAAAATAGTGAATTAAAAGCTATTTTTTACGAAGTTAAGAATACTTTTAATGAACAGCATACCTATGTTTTTAAAACAAAAGATATAGAAAAGGTAGAACAAAGATGCAAAAAAAGATTTTATGTTTCACCTTTCATGGATATGGATACTTACTATAATTTTAAATTATTACACCCAAAAGAAAAATTATTTGTTTCTATTAAACAAACCGACAAAGAAGGGGATATTTTAATTGCTGTTCAAACTGGCAAAAGAAAAGAATTTAATTTTAAACAACTCATGATTAATTTTATTAAATATCCATTAATGACAATTAAGATTATTAGTGCGATACATTTTGAAGCATTACTTTTGTGGAAAAAAGGGGCAAAATACAGATCTAGAGAAAAAAAAATTAAAACCAATTTGAGTTACGAGGAGTAAAA
>MDTB01103313.1_pt1 | contig 14092 bp, 9 predicted proteins | sample 811161 | NCBI WGS metagenome assembly MDTB01 (sample SAMN05326650, study PRJNA326480) | marine metagenome | isolation source: seawater | place: Mediterranean Sea | collected 2009
CACGTTGCCCGTCAGCATCACCATCAACGGTGACAATTCGTACGGGTTGTGACTGTTCAGCAGACATCTGCTCCTCTCCTGTTGTCCCTGTCCAAGGTATAGAATTCAGGTATTTTCTGATATGATACCGCTCGATCGGGATAATCAGCTTGCTTAATCCAGCAATTTGATCATCTTCATATTCACCACATCTGGAGGTATGGTGATCGACCTTGGATCCGAACTATCGGATCACATGAATTCCACCTGTCAGCGCACGCTGACAGGCCTATCAACCGCGATAAGGATCGCATGACGCCAAATCGGTAGCCAACATAGATCAAGGGCAGTACGAGCAGGCTTTCACAGCCCGCAACTGAACCAACAGGCCAAGTAATGTGACAACCAGACCCAGACCATTCGGGCACCTTTCACCACCTGTAATCAGCCTACTGTATATGTTGGAGATCAGGGCTTGACCAGTGAACGATAACCTGAGGGAAACCACCACGGATTAGGTCACTTTAGACAGATTTGGCGATGTTCATGCCGTGTCCACGCATTGACACAAGAAACATCGTTATGAAGCGTATGCTGATAAATGCAGCTCATGAGGAAGAGCTGCGCGTTGCCCTAGTCGATGGGCAGAAACTCTACGACCTAGACATTGAAGGTCGCGCGAGGGAACAGAAGAAAGGAAACACATACAAGGCCCGGGTTACCCGCGTGGAACCCAGTCTTGAAGCCGCGTTTGTCGACTTTGGCTCGACGCGCCATGGCTTCCTTCCTCTGAAGGAAATCTCCCGTGAATATTTCTCGGGCTCATCTCGTTCTGGCGGCCGCATCAATATCAAGGAAGCGGTTAAAGAAGGGACCGAGATAGTCGTTCAGGTCGTCAAGGACGAACGCGGCAATAAAGGCGCAGCACTCACCACCTTCGTCAGCCTGGCTGGCCGTTACATGGTCCTCATGCCTAACAATCCCCGCGCAGGAGGCATTTCACGACGGATCGAAGGTGAAGACCGCGAGCAGCTGAAACAGGCAATGTCCGAACTGGAAATTCCCAATAACATGGGCGTCATCGTTCGCACTGCAGGTGTGGGACGGACGGGTGAAGAACTTCAGTGGGACCTCAACTATCTACTGCAACTCTCCGAATCTATTGATCAGGCGTCAGAGTCGAAATCAGCACCATTTCTGATTTACCCGGAAAGTGACGTCATCATTCGCGCTATTCGCGACTATCTTCGCGACGACATCAGTGAAATTCTGATTGATAGCGACGAAGCCTACGAACAGGTCATGCTGTTCGTGAATCAAGTCATGCCAGACTTTTCGTCGCGCGTGCAGCGCTATGACAATGAAGTTCCGCTTTTCAATCGATACCAGATCGAAGGTCAGATCGAATCTGCTTTTCAACGTGAGGTGCGACTGCCGTCCGGCGGATCGGTAGTCATCGATGTCACAGAAGCGCTGATTTCGATCGATATCAACTCGTCACGAGCGACCAAAGGCTCGGATATCGAGGAAACGGCACTCAATACCAACCTTGAAGCCGCAGAAGAAATCGCACGACAGCTCAGACTTCGAGATATGGGCGGTCTTATTGTCATCGACTTCATCGATATGATGTCGACAAAAAATCAACGGGCCGTTGAAAACCGAATGCGAGATGTTCTCCAGGTAGACCGCGCACGAGTGCAGGTCGGCCGGATTTCGCGATTCGGTCTGATGGAGATGTCCAGGCAACGTATTCGCCCGTCTCTGGGCGAGACCAGCAGCATTGTATGCCCTCGCTGCCTCGGCCTGGGTTCGATACGTGATGTTGAGTCCTCTGCCCTGGCAATCATGCGCTTAATGGAAGAAGAAGCCCTCAAGGAAACGAGCGCCGAAATCAGGGCCTTTGTTCCGATTCTAGTCGCCTCCTTTCTGCTCAATGAAAAACGTGATGCCATCACCGAAATTGAGAAGCGTTGCGGCGTTCGCCTCGTCATTGTGCCGTCACCCGATATGGAAACGCCCCACTATCGTGTGGAGAGGATCCGAAGCAGTGAACAGGATGGCAGCAGTGCCAGCTATAAAATTGCTGCGTCGGAAGTTGAGCAGGAGCCACAGCGTGAGATGACCTCTCCACCGGTGCCTGAAAAACCCGCCATTGCGGCGTTCACGCCGACCGCACCACCGCACTCGAACAGTCCCGCGCCAGCAGCGCCAGCAGACGCTGGCGGCGACTCTCTGATCAATAAGATTATTTCACTGTTCAAACCCAGAAAACCTGAACCCGAACCCGAACAAAAGCGGGAACAACGACGCCGCGGCGGTCAGAGAAATCGGCGGAGAGGAGAAGGCCAGGGCCGAAACCGAAACAATCGGGACAGAGGAGATCGCGAAGGCAATCGCGACAACAACCGGAACGACAAGCAAAATGATCGTCGTGATGAACGACGGTCACAGAGGAACCGCGACGACGAACGGGCTGACAACAACGGCAGTGAATCCAGCGGTCCAGGTTCACGGGACCGAAACCGTGATGAGGGTCGTCGCGAGGACGGTGGTCGTCAGAACAGACGTCGACGTTCAGAATCAGGTCGCGATAAACGCAATAGCGGTAACGAAAATCGAACCGAACGCGAACCATCAAACGCAACCGCAGACACCGAATCATCGGTGACTGGCAATCGCAGCGGCAATGATGGCGAAAGCAGACGTTCAGGTAACCAGCGCCGCGACAACAGCAACCGTCGCAGACGGCAAAAGCAGCGCCAGCAGATGGAGGAGTCATCCGCGGCTGATCAAAATGTGGTTTCTGGAAATGTTGATCAGGACGATAGCGACAGCATAGCAGCAGCTTTCATAGCCGCTGAAGCCGCCGAAAGCGCTGACGAGCCGCAGGCAGAATCGACAGACGTCGCAGCGAATGCATCTGAAGCTACGGCATCCGATACAGCGTCTGCAGAAAAGTCTGAGGCTTCTGTCGAGCCACAAGCCAACGCTGACTCAGCAACACCGGAACCGTCCTCGGACACAACAGCGAGTGAAGAAACTGCGGTTATTCACCCCTCTAGTTGGGGACGCGCGGCCAATGATCCTCGAATCAATCCAACGACCCCTCTTGCAGGCCCGGTGCTGAGAGAAGCCCCCATGCCAGCTGTGGGACCAGCGCTTGAACCTGAGGTCCGTGGACTGGACGGGTCTCATCCAAGTCGTTGGGGGCGCGCGGCAAACGATCCCCGATCGGGTGAAGAATTGGACATTGCGAGCGACTGACAGCGCAAGCACTAGTTGCCGTAAAACGTCGGTTCAAACTCTAGTGACAGGTTAAACCTGTCACTGACGACGTCCTGTACATGCGCTGCCAGCAAACGGATGTCACGGTAGGTGGCTTTCCCGGCATTCACGATAACCAGTGCGTGCTGGCTTGAGACCATCGCACCACCAACGCGGTGTCCCTTCAAACCGCACTGCTCGATCAACCAGGCTGCGTGGATCTTGGTACCAGCATCGGACGTTACGCCTTCCGGTGCCTCTGGATGCGTCAACCTGAACGCCGTATAGGTACTCTCTGACAAGACCGGATTCTTGAAGAAACTCCCCACGTTGGGCGTTGTTGTGGGATCGGGGAGCTTCCCTTTGCGGACACGAGTCACCAGTGTTGCCATTGAAAGTGGCGTTGTGACATCGGCACCCTGCAGGTCTCGGTAGCTCGTTATCGGTTCGAAGTGATCCGAAAGAGCAAACGATACCCTCGTTACAATCAGTCGGTCCCGATGCGCTCCCTTGAAGATACTATCTCGATATCCAAAGCAGCAGTCATCTCTCGATAGCACACGTGCACAACCATCCAATCGGTCATACACTCCCACACTGACAATCGTCTCCGCGACTTGAACACCATAGGCCCCGATATTCTGAACTGGCGCAGCACCCACGCTTCCAGGTATCCCCGCCAGGTTCTCAAGACCACACAAGCCATCTTCACATAGGCGCATGACAAGGCTGTGCCAGTTGACTCCTGATGCCGCGGTGATCAGGTTCTCCTCCTGTGTAATGGCCTGCGACCTCATGTGCAATGTCAGTCCTTCTATGCGTGGCGGAAGTACAACATTACTGCCGTCGCCCAGGATGGTGAGCGACAGATCACGTGCTTCTGCGTAGGCGATCGCTTCTGCGATTTCCTCATCCACGTATACCTCACAATAGTACTGGGCATGCACCGGGAGGCGCAGCGTGTTTGCCGAGGTAAGATCGACATTGTTGCGGACCGCAAACCCCATTGTCAGACCGTCACTCCCATGTTGTTTCTTCCGGTTCTTTTGCGCTGACCAATCCTGACCATTGTATACTGGAGTCTACATGACGATGGACAGTTCCAACCGACCATCGTCGTAGCACACGAAACGGAAGGAAGGCAGACAATGAATTTAGACGGCAAAGTGGCTTTCATTACCGGTGGGGCGTCCGGCCTTGGTAAAGCGACCGCAGAACGCTTCATTAAAGCTGGCGCACGGGTTCTCATTTTTGACCTAAACGAGGACAACGCGAGATCAGCTGCGGAAACGTTGGGGGATGCCGCAATTCACGCCTCAGGTGATGTTTCCGATGAGGCAGCGGTTCAGGCTGCTATCGACAAGGCTGTTTCCTCATTCGGTTCCATACATATCAATATCAACTGCGCGGGTATTGGTGCGGCAGGTCGGACACTTGGTCGCGAAGGCCCTCTCGCCCTGTCCGCTTTTGAGTTCGTCTTGCAGGTTAACCTCATAGGGACCTTCAACGTACTGAGGCTTTGCGCGAATGTCATGCAGGGAAACGATCCTGTCACCGAAGACGGAGAAAGAGGCGTGATCGTCAACGTTGCATCCGTCGCCGCTTTCGATGGTCAGGTTGGGCAGGTCGCCTACAGTGCCAGCAAGGGGGGGATCGTTGGAATGACGCTCCCTGTCGCGCGGGACCTTGCCAAACAGGGAATACGTTGTGTCGCGATTGCGCCTGGCATCTTTGAGACGCCGATGATGGCGGGTGCGCCGCCAAAGGTGCGTGACCCTCTTGTGGCGATGACCCAATTTCCACACCGACTGGGTGAGCCGCATGAGTTTGCTCGGACGTGCAGTTACATCGTGGAATGCGGCTACATAAATGCAGAGGTCATACGATTGGACAGCGGCATCAGGATGCAGCCACGCTAGTTCTCGCGCCGAGCCTCACTCGTCCGCTGACAGAACGCGAGCTTCGGTTTCCAACATGACAGGGATGTCATCCCTGGTGGGGAAGGCAAGCCCGTCGGCCCGACAGATCAGTTCTTCTGCTTCACGGTTGTATTCAAGTGTCCCCTTACAGCGGGGACAAACCAATATTTCGAGCAGTCGTTTGTTTAACGGCATTCTTCCCTCAGCGATGGCTTGTTTTCAACCATAGGCACGCTCCACCTCCTCACAACGAGCTCGCACACTTTCAACATCCCGAATCAATGACGTTCTGAACGCTTCGTCCAGTTCTGCGGAGACTTCTAGGTACCAACAGGTCGCGGTCAAAGCAGGTGCAAACCTGCGGACCTTGACGGCATCTTTTTCGGTCATGACAATGGGTAAATCATCATCGAACTGAAGATCATCCTGGGTGTACGCATAATGGTCTTCAAACCGGTGGGGAATGATCGCGAATCCCAATCTTTCAAGCTGATCGAAAAAGCGGTCTGGATGACCGATGCCACAAACCGCGTGAACCGTAGCACTGACATTCGTTAGCATCGAGCTATCAATGGCATGTCGGTCACCTGTGGTGACCTTCACCCACGCGGTCGGCAACAGATTCATCTGTGTGGTAGGTACAGGCAATGTCAGTTCTTCCCGACCATTAACCACCACGTAGTCAACTTCTTTCAGCCTCGATGGCGGCTCCCGTAGCGGCCCCGCAGGCAGAGTGAGTCCATTGCCCAGTCCTCGTCGCCCATCGACCACACAAATCTCAACATCTCTCCCGAGACGATAGTGCTGCATTCCATCATCACTCAGGATCACATCCGGGGAGCTATGGTCAATCAGATGCTGAACGGCTGTGACCCGATCGGGATCACAGACCACAGGACAGCCCGTTCGCCGGGCGATCATGATGGCTTCGTCTCCACAGGAGACCGGATCAGTTTGCGGCGTCACCATCATTGGAAACTCGCCACTACCACCATAGCCGCGACTGACTACCCCAATACTCCAACCGTGTGACGCAAACGCGTCACAGATTGCGATCAACAACGGCGTCTTGCCGGTACCCCCGACATTGATATTCCCGATAACAAGAACCGGAACCGAGGCCTGCCACTGATGTTTCGTCAGACGACTTCGACGCATCCCAGCTAAACCGTTAAACAACGAGGACAAGGGACTGAACACCCGAACCCAGTGCTTGTCGGTGTACCAGGCATTGATCAATGGATCCGACCTCACCTGCTTTCTGGACCGGTGCTCGATCGCCGGAATGACCTCCTTCATCTTTTGAGAACTGCTACTGTCTTCCTGTCGATGGAGCGCACTGTAGGCACCATTCTGCAGGAGCAGTTCTTCGTGCTTTCCGGATTCAACGATCTGGCCACCATCAACCACAAAAATACGATCGGCCTGCTCGATCGTCGACAATCGATGCGCAATGATGATGGTCGTTCTGCCATCGGCAACCGATGCCAGTGCTGCCTGGATTTTACGTTCTGACTCGGAATCCAACGACGAGGTCGCCTCATCGAAAATCAGAATGGGGGCATCTTTCAAAAAGGCACGCGCGATGGCCAGGCGTTGACGCTGTCCGCCAGATAGCAGGACACCATCGTCCCCCACTACCGTTGAAATACCATCATCTAACGCGTCTATGAAATCAGCGGCAAAGGCCTTCTCCGATGCTGTGCGAATAGCCGCCGGGTCAGCAGAATGCATGCTGCCATAGGCGATGTTTCGAGCAACTGTATCGTTAAACAACGTCACATCCTGTGGCACCATCGCCATATACGAACGTAGTTGCTCAAGTGGAATATCACTGATGGGTTCACCATCAATCAGAATCTCTCCAGCGTCCGGTTCATAAAATCGTGGAAGGAGACTCGCCAATGTCGTCTTGCCGCTCCCCGATCGTCCCACGAGTGCGATCGTTTCTCCGGGTGAAATAACGAAACTGAGATCGTCGATCACAGGGTGTTCAGCATGCATATCGTATCGAAACGAAACGTTTCGAAACTCAATCTCACCTCGGACCTGCTGCCATGACGCTGTACCGTGATCGGCTTCCGGGGGTTGATCGAAGAGATCGAAGATATCCTCTGCGGCAGCGAGTCCCTTCTGAATCGTCGACTGGACTTCCGAAAGCTGACGAATCGGCTTCGCCATCAGCCCCCCGGCCGTAATGAATGCGACAACGTCCCCGGGTGTCATGTTGAGCGATGGGTCGAGGACGAACCAGACGAGCCCTGCAAGTGCGGTGGCGACCAAGAGCTGAACTGTTGGCGTCGCGACTGAGGATGTCACGACCATCTTCATGGATTGTCGACGATTGTCATGGCTGACGTTTCGGAACCGCTCCATTTCGTAGTCGCTCCCGCCGAACATACGGACCTCGCGGTATCCCTGGACGGCCTCCGAGGCGACATGGGTCACGTCGCCCATTGAATCCTGTATGCGCTCGCTGATGCGTCGAAACCGCTTTCCTGCATAGCTGACAAGCAATGCGATCAGGGGTGCGACCGCTAGGAAAATAAGGGTCAGTTGCCAGTTCAGATAAAGCAGAAATACCATGTAGCCGATGACCGTCAAACCTTCCCTGATCACAATGCGCACAGCGTCTGTCGCTGCGCCCGTCACCTGGGTCACGTGGTAGGTGACTTTCGCAACCAGATGTCCCATGGCATTGCGATCAAAAAACGTACTGGGGAGCCGAAGCAATTGATCGAACAACTCAACCCGCAGATTGTGCACCACCTGTGTTCCCACATAGCTGGTGAGATAGTTCCCGATGAAGGTACCCAGGCCACGCGTCACTACGAGAAAAACAATCGCGACCGGGATCAGAATTCGGTTGACATCGGTCGAGTCGGAGAAGAATCCCTGGACAAACTCTGGTGTTTGTACCGGCGGATTTTCGCCAAACGAATCGATGAGGTATGCGGTGGTTTGTACAAATCCTACGTTCGAGATTGAATACAGCAGATATCCAAAAATACTGAAAACAAACGCCAGCCAATAAGGTGCAACGTAGCGAAGGAGCCGCCCGTAGATATGGGCATCGGAGGCGGACTCGTTGCTGTTTGCGTTAGTCTTCAACAATATTCTTCGTGGAAATACTGAGCGCGCTGAAACCAATCTGACCTGCGGCGTCCATGGCGGTCACCACCGCCTGGTGCGTTGTACTTGCATCCGCACTGATCACCAGTGGTTGCGTCCTGTCACCATCATTGACCTTCTCCAGCGCGCTCACCAACGTGTCGAGTCTGGCATTCACCAGGCCAACCTGATTGACCGCATACTCACCACTGCTACTGATGGAAATCTCAATCGGCGACTTTTCAAGCGAGCTCGCCTCGGGACTATCTTCTGGCAGCTTGATCACCATATGGGATTCCCGCGTGAATATCGTGGACACCATGAAAAAAATCAGGAGCAGGAATACCACATCGATCAAATGTTTTCGCTACTGTAAACGAAAAAACCGAAAATTCACAATAAAATCAATTGATTCAAGCACATATTGAATGCTCTTTTGAGGCGCTAGGGCACCATCAGGGCAACAGACCAATCCAGTACTTTGATGTTTTCACCGGGCTCTGGCGCCTCGCTGCCACGATCCGCGAACGTTTCAACCAGAACCTCAGCAATCCGACCACGTTCATGTTCCGCAACAGACTTCAAAGTGATCTCAGACCTTAAGACATCCTGTTCAAATACGGGCGCTGTGTGGTCACAGTGATGCCAGGCAAGAATAGAGGCCGCTCCAGGGATGACCCGGCTCAGCTGAGCACCTGCAATGCCAATGGTGTGCCCACCATAGACCAGTCGTTTCCCAAAAACGCTCTGAGCAGCATCGGTATGGGTCATTGCAAGATTCAACGACAGACGCACCAGCTCGGGCGCGGACGTGACCGTATCTCTGGCTTCCACGGCCACCGTCTCATCAACGGCCGGTATCGGATGTGATGACAGCGGTGTGAGGTCCCACTCTGGCATTGCATCAATCAACGCCTGACTATCCAGGGATTCCGGCATTATCGAAAAATCATCGGCATGCTCCGTCTCCGCATTTTTGTTCCGACACGGCACCATTGGACAACGCCAGAACAGCATGACCGTCTCCCCGTCCTGATTGGTGACATGCATTTCGAGCGCGACCATACCGGTCGCATCTCTACCCGGTTTAGGTTTATTTTGTCGCAGTGCAATCACACGAGTCGTCGTCGATAATGTATCTCCAAGGAAGACGGGCCGTCGCAGCACAATACCTCGGTAGAAAAGATTGCCTACCACGCGCTGGCTCGGGATCGTTGTCTGCCCGATAGCCATATTGCAGACCAGTCCGGGATGCGCCAGTGGTCGATCGGATCCGGTCACCCTTTTCGCCAGATGGTGATCCAGTGGCAACCGCATACGGTCGGCCGTCAGTGCCTGATAGAAGGCAGCGTGCGCTTCTGTCAGCGTTACCGACGGAACGTCGCTAAGGTCCTGACCAACCTCAAAGTCTTCAAACCAGGGTACGGGATTCATTGGGGTTCCTGTGTATGAGTGTTAATAATGGCCTGCAAGAAATCAGTGGCTTGATGTCCGCCGCTTTCAGCGTGTGAAAACCCGCCGGACAGTGGGTAAGTGCGTGCACTGAGCTAAGCCAGGCGTCGGCAGACCTCATCGGCAATCGCGAGCGACGACGTCAGTCCCGGTGATTCGATTCCGAACAACTGTACAAGATTAGGCACCTGGTGATCTGACTCGTCCTGGATCACGAAATCCGCGACCGGATCTCCGGGACCCTGGAGTTTGGGGCGAATACCGACATAACCCGGAACCAGCTGTCCATCCTGAAGTCCCGGAAAATAGCGACGAACAGAATCATAATAGTCTGCTTCACGGGCCGTTGAGACCTCGTAGTCCTCATCGTCGATGTATTCTACATCTGGTCCAAACTTTACCTGTCCACCCAGATCAATGGTGGCATGAACACCAAGACCCGCACCGGATTTTTCCGGAACGGGATAGATCAGCCTCTTAAACGGGCTCCCACCGGAGAGCGTGAAGTAATTCCCTTTACATAAATAAAGGGGTGGGACCGTGTCCTTGTCCAGGAAGCTGAACCCTCCGGCAACATCCTGAGCTCCCAGTGCTGCCGCGTTGACCAGCATCCTGCATGAAAACTCGTACGGCACCCCATCGCTTTCGCACCTGAGGACAAAGAGTCCAGACGCAAGGTCAGCCCCCAGAACAGTTGTCTGTCCAACAAACATTCCACCGTGTGTATCGAGATCACCCAGGTAGGCCTGCATCAGTTCATGACTGCTCACAATCCCTGTGGACGGAGAAAAAAGTGCACGTGTACCACGCACGTGCGGCTCTTGCCTTTGGATTCGCGTGCTGTCCCAGTACTCCAGGTCGTTGACATCATTGGCCCGTGCTTTGGCCAGTATGTCCTCGAGGACATCCTCTTCATCAGGTTCGGTTGCAACGATCAGCTTGCCGCAACGTGCATGGGAGACGTTATGACCTTCACAGTATTCGTAGAGTTTTCGCTTGCCCTCAACGCACATTCTGGCCTTGAGTGACCCTGCGGGATAGTAGATTCCTGCGTGAATGACCTCACTATTACGAGAACTGACGCCTTGTCCAAACTCCGCCTCCATGTCCAGAATGATGACTTCATGTCCGGCGGAGGCCAGACGGCTCGCAACCGCCAGTCCGACAACACCTGCGCCCACCACACAGGTATCTATATGATCCATTGGAAACCCAAATTTCGTGCTCAGTTCGAAGCGCCAATTATGTCACTGATGCCACAGGAACAGAAAGCTCCAGCGCCCGGCCATGAACATCAATAAAATTCCCTTAAACGGGAGGCCCACTCAGGAGTCCTGGACGGGTGACCTAAGCGAGGTTAGGTATAAGGTTCAGGCCGGAGGTTTAGGCGATGGGTTCGCCCGTGAGCAGGCGGAACCAGTCAAAGCAACGCCAGTTGCTGTGCATCATGTTGTGCTGGTTGATGTGCTGGCTGTTGCGTCGGTAGCTGCGACCCTTGTAGCGCTCTTCTAAACGAATGCTCCCCGAGCGATTCGCGCGTCGATTCCGTCCGTGATCGCCCGACGTCTTGAGAATCCCGCTGAAAAAGGACTGACGGTGTGTTTGCCATGTCACCGCCATCCCATAACATCGCAAGCAGATGCCGGCACACTTCATGGCCCAGCTCCTGCTTACGCTTCCGCTTACGCTTGCTGATGGTCGCGATCCGTTGCGCGGCTTCCATCGCCATCGATGACTGACTGGCTAGGGGTTTTCTGTTCACAGTGTTTAGCCTAAGGAATACTGTACAAAAATACATTATTCATGGATATGGATGTTTGTACAGTACTTTTACACATGTCTTTCAGGCGTTACTGACGTCCCCGGTCACCATATCCCCGAAAATCAGCTTTCCGTCCCTTGCATTCACCTGGATGTGATCCGAATCTGCGAATTGTCCAGACAACATTGCTTCCGCGAGTGGGTTCTCCAGATGCGTCTGAATCGCTCTGCGCAAAGGTCTTGCGCCATAGACAGGGTCATAAGCGGCTTCAACCAGCAATGACATTGCGGCGTCATCAAGTTTGATACAAACGCCATGCTCAGCAAGTCTGGCCTGTAGGGTCTGCAGGACAAGGCGCGCAATTCGCGCGATCTCGTCTCGATTCAGCGGATGGAAGACAACTGCATCATCAATGCGATTCAGAAACTCCGGTCGGAAGTGCTGTGTCACCACTCCCATCACACCTTCTCGCATCTCGTCATAGGTGACTTCACCCGACGTCGCCTGGATCAGGTCCGAACCAAGGTTGGAGGTCATCACCAGTACGGTGTTCTTGAAGTCGACCGTCCGTCCATGGCCATCCGTGAGCCTGCCATCGTCAAGCACCTGCAGGAGTATGTTGAAAACATCCTGATGCGCCTTCTCGATTTCATCGAGCAGGATCACAGAATAGGGCTTTCGCCTCACAAGCTCAGTCAGGTAGCCGCCCGCCTCATAGCCCACGTACCCGGGAGGCGCCCCGATCAGACGGGCGACCGAGTGCTTTTCCATGAACTCAGACATATCGATGCGCACGAGCGCGTCCTCGGTATCAAACAGAAACCGCGCAAGTGTTTTACAGAGCTCTGTCTTACCGACACCCGTCGGACCGAGAAAGAGAAAGGAACCATTGGGGCGATCTGGATCACTGATTCCAGCCCTAGAGCGACGCACCGCATTGGCAACCGCCGACACGGCCTCATCCTGTCCGATCACCTGTCGATGAAGCTCAGTTTCAAGATTTAACAGCTTTTCACGCTCGCCTTCGAGCATGCGTGAGACAGGGATACCAGTCCATTTGGATACGACCTCGGCCACTTCTTCCTCGCCCACCTTGTTCCGCAGCAGCTTAAGAGCCGTCGGATCGAGTTGGTCAGTTTCTCCCAGTTGTTTCTCGAGCTCAGGAATTCGCCCGTACTGCAATTCAGACATTCGAGTCAGGTCACCACCACGACGCGCCGTCTCAAGGTCCAGACGAGCCTGCTCAAGGGACTCCCTGATCTGTTGTGTGCCATGCAGGGCAAGCTTCTCCGACTTCAATACCTCGTCAAGATCTGCAAACTCCCTCTCAAGCTCAGCGACGGTGCTATCCAGTTCGCTCAGTCGGTCCTGCGACGCAGCGTCCATTTCCTTTTTTAGCGCCTCCCGCTCGATTTTCAGCTGGATCAGGCGTCGCTCCAGACGGTCCATCTCCTCCGGTTTGGAGTCCATTTCCATACGAATGACACTGCCGGCTTCATCAACAAGATCAATCGCCTTGTCGGGAAGCTGACGGTCGCTGATATAACGATGTGACAGCCGCGCTGCAGCGACAATCGCGGGATCAGTGATGTCGACGCCATGGTGAATTTCGTAGCGCTCTTTCAATCCCCGAAGGATCGCGATGGTGTCTTCAACACTGGGTTCATCAACCTGTACTTTCTGGAAACGGCGTTCCAGCGCAGCGTCAGACTCAACGTACGTGCGATATTCGTCGAGCGTCGTCGCGCCAACACAATGAAGCTCCCCTCTGGCCAACGCAGGTTTCAGCATGTTCCCCGCATCCATCGAGCCTTCTGCCTTACCTGCACCCACCATGGTATGGATTTCGTCAATAAACAGGATGACATTGCCTTCCTGTCTCGCGAGTTCGTTCAACACGGCTTTCAGCCGCTCCTCAAATTCACCCCGGAATTTTGCACCCGCGATCAGGGAGCCCATATCCAGTGAAAGAATCTGTTTGTTTCGGAGGCCCTCCGGGACTTCACCATCCACGATACGTTGTGCCAGTCCCTCCACGATGGCCGTCTTACCAACACCGGGTTCACCAATCAGCACCGGATTGTTCTTGGTTCGACGCGCAAGGACCTGGATGGTCCGTCGAATCTCATCGTCGCGACCGATGACCGGGTCTAGTCTGCCCCGCGCCGCTCGCTGGGTCAGGTCGATTGTGTATTTTTCCAGCGCGTGCCGCGTATCTTCCGCATTGGGATCATCAACGGATTGACCGTCTCGAAGTTGTGCGATCACCCTTTCGAGTACGTCCTTGTCAATGCCATGAGACACCAGCAGACGTCCCAGCTCACCGCTCTCTTCTGTCGCCGCCAGCAATACAAGCTCACTGGAGATGAACTCATCCTGATTGGCCTGGGCGTACTTGTCTGCGATGTTCAACAACCGGGACAGTTCCTGCGACATCTGCACGTCACCTGTAGGCTGTCCTACCGAAGGTGCGTTATCTACCAGTGCCTGAAGGCTCTCCTCGAGCGCGGGAAGGTCAACACCCATGGGTGCGAGCAACGCGCGCGTTGAACCTCCCCGCTGCGTGAGTAGCGCGAGCAATAGGTGTGCAGGCAAAATCTGG